>Ga0315315_10000467_pt1 | contig 33799 bp, 38 predicted proteins | sample M140m3416metaG_FD_203699 | JGI IMG/M metagenome (GOLD analysis project Ga0315315, IMG submission 203699) | Ammonia-oxidizing marine archaeal communities from Monterey Bay, California, United States - M1 40m 3416 | ecosystem: Environmental > Aquatic > Marine > Intertidal zone | place: USA...
CAAATGTCCGAGCCATGATTTCCCCAACATTCCTTAATATTTAGAGTTCAAATGTCCGAGCCATGATTTCCCCAACATTCCTTAATATTTAGAGTTCAAATGTCTGAGCCAAGATTTCCCCAACATTCCTTAATATTTAGAGTTCAAATGCATGATCCATGATTTTTATAAATTTCCTTAATATTTAGAGTTCAAATGTCCGAGCCAAGATTTCCCAACATTCCTTAATATTTAGAGTTCAAATGTCCGAACCAAGATTTCCCCAACATTCCTTAATATTTAGAGTTCAAATGCATGATCCATGATTTCCCCAACATTCCTTAATATTTAGAGTTCAAATGTCCGAGCCAAGATTTCCCCAACATTCCTTAATATTTAGAGTTCAAATGTCCGAGCCAAGATTTCCCCAACATTCCTTAATATTTAGAGTTCAAATGTATGATCCATGATTTTTATAAATTTCCTTAATATTTAGAGTTCAAATGTATGATCCATGATTTTTATAAAATTCCTTAATATTAAGGAAACCATGTCCCTTATAACTCTGTTTGACCATGTCCTTAATAACGATACAAACTCCGTCAAGTTATTTTTTTCAAGGAATCCGGGGACAAAACGTGGGCGCAAACGCGTGGCAATCGTCTATGCAGCCGCTATAGGCAATGCGGATATGGTAGAGTGTATGTTGAGGCACGGTATTCCCATCAACACAGTTGATGTTTTTAATAATTTTCAACGTACTTGGGAATCGAGAAAACTTAAAAAGTTCCAGACATTGATGGAGATCAGTATGAGGAAATTTACCCGTGGATGGTCGCCTTTAGTCACGCCCGCGTGCGTGGCCGCGTTTTATGGCCATAAAAACGTCCTTGCGGTCCTTTGTAAACATGATTTCGGTTGCATGACGTTTAATCCTTATCTTACTGCTGGCTCTGTATTTATTGGCAGGGGGGCCCCACCGGCTTGGAATGCGGCCACTTGTGCTCTCTTTGGCCAGCAATGGGACATTGCAGCTGCTCTTGTTTGTAGAGGTGTGGTTACGACCGACATGGAAGAGCAATATCCGTTATTCTTGGAATTTCGTACAAAAGTCAGGATTCCAAAAGACGCCATCAATGTAGTTTTCTCATTTTTGTAAATATTTGCTCTAAAATTATCTCTAAAAATAGTTGCTCTAAAACAATGTCAACTTTTCAAGAAATTCTCGACAACACAAAGGATGTCACTGTCTCCGTACCAAAAACAACGAGCCTTTTAAGCTGTATTTATATCACCGTTGGCGATAGAACGGTAAGAGCGGGCAGTATGGCCCTTTTAAATTCGCAGTTGGCCACGCCTGTCTTTGTACCGGCCGAAACTCCAGATTTTTCAAATTGTGCACAATGTACTTTTGATAAAAAACGACGTTATGCATCAACTGCCATTTTGGCATGTACTAAGGCTCTTATTGCTAAAACACAGGGCATTGGTGGGCGCGATTGTACTAAAAGACGCTGATAATTCCAAAACCACCCACGAATGACCAATAACACCATTGTCCGTGACAATGTACAGTACAAAGTATTCCCGCTGTACATTTGAGAACAGTGACTAATTTAAAAAAAAATAAATTTAAAAAAAATAAAAGTCTTTTATCATTCTTACCTAACAAGTCTATGAATGGACTCTCATCCTGCGTAATTCCCTACTTATACAAAGGAGTTGCCAATAACAGGTTGGCACAGCACCAACCGTTCCATATAGAAAGTGACAACGACACAGGTTCGGATATTTCTACATATGACCAGGCGAAAAGTCCACAAAAAAGAGCATAGTAAAACGCAGCCCCTAATGTGACGGGGATATTGCCCACCTTCAATGTTAAACAATGGTGGTAGGTAGTGTCTGTGTAATATTCGTCGACGTCTTCTCGCAATAGCCAAAATCGCGTGTACCAATACATGCCCAGTGTCATAAACACGGCATAACTGACAAAAAGTGCCTGGTTCCATTTGTCCAGACCGGTGGCCACTACTTCGATTCCCCGAAGGATGGAATATACTTTACCGGCATAATTCATCATAACAACGTGTCTTAAAAAAAACTCAGAGTCTGGCCACGAACAAAACTTGTTGGCGATGGACGACATTTGTTCAACAAAAAATGCACACAATAAATACTCTCCCTTTGCTCTTAATATTTAGGAATGTGACATAAGATCCGATTAATATTACATTTGGATTTTTCCACACTTTTTATGGAATATATTATTCTGAGATGCCCATGTAGAATATAAGCAAGAAAAAAAATGTCTGCTCCAATGACCACATACCCAATTACAAAATTCAACATGCTCAACTTTCGTCGCCAATCCGCGGCAAAATTTGTTTCTACTCAGCGCCCTAATAAGGAAACGGGTAAAACTGAGACCTATTACGACATCCAGAACGACGCAGGATATGCATATAAGGTCGTAACACCTCCATGCAATGCGTTGTTCCCGCATCTTGGCGAGGGAGGCAACGAAGGTGGTAAATTTTCAAAGACCAAACAGACGTCTAAAATTATTTCGAATCTTCTTCGCGAAGGAGAGGACGCTCAATTTAAAAGTGAGCGTTCTGATTTCTGGGATTTTCTTACCAATTTGGTTGATGGCCAGTTGAATCAGATGTACGAGGCTGATATTTTGGGGGCTACAACTGCTATTCGTTCCAAGACTAACAAGCGATATGGCAAGAAGAAAACCCCCGAAGAGTGCGAGGAAATGTCTCTCAAAGCTTTCTTGAAAGCCGCTATGACCCCAATGAAATCTCGCGATGGTGAGGAGAATATTGTGATCAAATGTGGAGCTTATATGAAGGATCTTTCTCCTCGCCAAATTCGCTATGTCCAGCCTTCTGGTGGGAATTACGTTGTAATGGGGGAGACTCCTGTTATTCGTAATGGTGCTCTTATTTCATTAGCGTTTCAAATTCGCCCATTTGCTATGAGCAAAGATAAGTACGGCATTACATTTACGCTTATCCCGGACATTGTTGTCTATTCGACAGGCGTCGGTCGTGTTTCTGTCCCTATGGAAGCCATTGAGACGCCTAATCGCCCGTATACCTTTTCAACTGCTGAGGGTAAGGAGGGTAAGGTGTATCAAAACATTAACGATTCTGACAACCGTCGTTTTATGATGCGCCCGGTAGCAACCGAGGTTGTATTTGGCGATCTGGATGGAACTGGTACTATGGGTAAGATCTCTGGCGTCACTGAAGACAATGCTAAGTATTCTGGTCTGACCAAGGAAAATCCCGATGACCCGGAGTCTGTTGCATTTTTTGATTATGCCACCAAGATGGTGGAGGATGCCATTGATTATGCGATTGCTGATCCCGGTTTGCTTACTAAGGCGAAAGCAGATGCCGTTGAAGACGCCAAGGAGTTGTCCACTGGTACTGGTGATTCTTATGAAGACTGCTTTCGTACCATTTTGAAGGACGAATATTTTAAGGGGCCTATTAACAAGCGCGACGAAGACGAATATCGCCAAATGAAGTTCAGCCAGCGTGTTTTTTCGTATGGTGACAAGACCCAGAATACTATTCCTCTCCAAGATGCAGATGGCGTTGATATTACTGGTAGTGTGTCCATTCAGCGTGGCGCTATGATTGCTCCGGTTCTCCGTCCTTCTATTTATTTTATGCCCGACGGTGGATTTGGTATGAAGTTTGATATTTCCTTGGATCATGGTATCAAGGTTATTTCTAATCCCGAATCTCAGGACGATAGCAGTGGCGTTTTGTATGCTTTGGCTTCAGAGGCTGGCAAGAAGCGTTCTGCTTCTGAGTTGGAGGAACCGGATAATAAACGTATTCGCATTGAATAATTATATAAAAATATTATAAAAATATTATAAAAATTAAAGTTTCGATTTTATAAAAAGATATTGTATGCTTATGACAATAATGAGAGCAATGAGGGAAATACACAATCTCTCAAATAATAGTTGTTTCCTTGTGACCCACAGTGCTGAAAGTATAGCCATGTTGGGCCATATTTGATACGATAACATATAGACATGTTGGTGAATAGATATAACGGCTTTTTTTGAGTCGATGCATGTAGCTCCGGCGATCAGAGCCATGGCAAGTAATGGTATGTTTGATAAAATGCCGGCCCAGACAAGTTCACCAGCGCCGATAAGTTCGTGTATTCCAAACAGAACGCCAAAGACGAGAACGTTGATGCCGACGATGTATGTTGGTGTGAATTTGATTTCGTTTTTTTCGATGTGTTGTGGTGCACAAGTAACGTTAACAATATTGAGTAACGTTGCAATGATCCCTGTCACAAGATATAAGATATCATTTCCAAAGATGCCGATGATGACAATGGTAACTGCCATTGTCACGACTGAAACGATCCATGTTGCCGCCCAGTGACAGTTTGCTTTTCCAAACCTTGGGAGTCTGCCATTGTACGAGCTCGCCGTATGAAAAATAACTAAAAATGTGACAGGTATGATGGAAGATGCCCATGTGTACCGTATCATATCTTGAAGAGCGTCCACACTGGCCAGTGAAATGACCAAAACCAATATTCTGCCGGGTATCCATGTCAGAACAATGCTTTTAGGGCCGGCAAAATGTACGATTGCCAACACCGAGTTGAATGCCAAAATTCCAAAAATGACTGGCCACCACATTTTGAGTATAAAAAGCGTGATTATATAGTGGAAAATGTTGTCTGGAGATAAAATATTGGGTGCGCGTCTGGAAAGCCTTGAAAACGGTGTCCATCAATTAGACGGTCGAGTGGCGGCGTTGGACGATAAAGTGTCTCATGTCATTCAGATGAATTCCGAGCTTATGATCCAATCGAACGAAAATTTTCGCGAAATGCGCGGCCAGCTTGAAGAACATCGCACCGAGATGAAAAAATCTCTGCGATCGATTCGCAATTATAGATCTTCAAAGTGTCAATTAATTGGATTTGGTAGTGGTTTGGCGGGCTGGACCTTTTTTATGGTTTGGGTGATGTGGGGTTAGTGATACCAGTGTGTGGGCATTTTTTTCAAGACTGGCGCGGCGTTTTTGATATATACGGCGTATTCTGCGACACCGCATGCGTTTTTACCTTTTTCCAGATAAAGATAACCGTTTTCTCCCCAGTATGGCCCCCAGCTATTTTTGATGATCCAGGCATTTTTTGTATATCCCACAATGGTGACGGCGTGGTCGATGTCGGTACCACACATGTCTGCTTTAAAAATGCCACCTTGGTAATTGTCCATATTTTCCGAATCAATACCAATAGAAATGGGTCCGTATAAATGTAATAGTTGTTCCATTTGTTTTTCGGCATCCGGGTATTGATTTCGTGTTAAAACTTTATAGTCGTATATTTGCACATGTGACCATTCGTTGTGTCTGTTACAGACGGTCTGTTTGTCCTTGTATGGGTTATCTTGTTCCAAAAGAACGGGGTGATTTTTTGCATAGTCAAAGACGTATTCCATGAGCCCACCATCACATCCAGAATTGGGATAATTGTCGACAGACGTGCAATCCATCAAGTGTTGTGGGGAAATTGATTTGGGATATCCTTGCGGCGCGGCCCAAAATTCCAGTACCGTAGCTGCTGCAAATGAAAAACAGCAGCCGCAAGCATCTTGGTCTTTTATGGAGGAAACATAGGAGTTTCCGTTATGTTTCCTCCAATCGATGGGTGGTAATCTATCCAATGTTTTAAGAGCAACGTGTTGTATTTCAGGCGCTCGTTTTTGCAGGGTGTGTTTCCGCTGCACAAGTGCGTTGTTATATTTTTTTTCATGCGAAAACAAATCTGATCTCGATGTGAGTCCAAATTGTACATTGTCCGAGTTCATTTTATTGTTGATCACTTTTTGTCGATTCAAGTGTGTCATTCTCGATTTCATTTCCACGACCGACTCGTAATGTTTGTCGTGAATGGCCATGTATCTACAGAACCATTTTTCATGGCCAGACGACGAACATTCGGTAGAATTTATAGCGGCGACACTATTGAACAACAAGTTAAAAATTACGAATAAGTGAGACTTAATCATTTTTTCAAATACATGTCAAGTTTATAGTAACAAAATGTATTCGCGCCCATTTTCTGGTTCTGCCGAAACGCGGCGTCCTAAGGACATGTCTTATATGTTTGGTCCACATATGTCGGGCAAGTGTGTGTATTTTGGCGGTGATGGACGCGAATCCACTGTGGATAGTTCCAAAATACCGTTACAAACGAGTAATCCCCCGGCGTGGTTGGTTGCCGATTGGATTTTAGCCCAACATCGCGGCGAACCATTGTCTGCAAATGCGCGTGCACATTGTTCTGTAAAATGTAGTTCTGGTCTCAATTGGTTGGTTGAGTTTCTTCAATCGTAGCTGCGTATGTAATGTAGGGTTGACGTTGAGGCTTTGAGTAACTCGACAATATTGTGAATGCTGTAATATGTTCCCGAGCATGCCATAAAGATGTTTTGTGCATTTTTGAATATGGATTTGTCAATGGTCAACTGTAGTGCGCGTGCGATTTCTCTGTATTCTTCGTCTATTTGCTTGAATTTATTTGAGTGTAATATTGTGGGTGGCGTCATTACGAATCCATTTTTAATGAGTTGATATTTGATGGTGGCGGTTTGATAACAGAGTGTATCTAACATGCGATGTATTCAAAAATGTATTGTTATATAATAAATATTGTAAAGTTGTATAAAAGGTATTGTTACATAATCTAAATGTCTTTTTTTCGTGTATACTCTCCTAAAAGTTTATATCGGCGTACTTTGGTATTGGTAAATGTTATTTTCAAAACACCTCCTTCTGTTTCTGCGGATCCGTCCTCGTATTTTAGGGCGACGATAGAAGCCCATCGTCAAATAAGTAGTGATCTTTCGTCTGTATTTCCGGTCTCTGAATCAAGTTCAGCATCAGTGGCCATTTCTGAAGTATTTAAATCTTTGGTGGATTTGGAACAAATTTTATTTGGGACCAAAAGTGATTTTAAGATATCTGTGGAGGGTTGTTGTTTGTATACAGATTCTTTAACAGCTCGCTTGCGATCAAACGACAGTTGTTCAATACATTAAATGTTTTGCGTAATGGTGTGCAAATTGTACCACAATGGTGAGTGCTTTGAGTTGTTCGGGGTTTTCGTTGATGTCTGAAATACTATGTGCCTCTGCAAACGGATTAGGTATGGAGATGTTTATTTTTTGGTCGTATGTCCGGAGTTCTGTTTTGATGTAATTTAATAGTTGAAAGGAGTCTATTCCATTGTCTGCTGATTCTTCTGTTGCTGGTGCCATCACTTTTGTGACCCAACCTCTGTATTCTTTAGGCGATTGATCGTTGTTTTTCCTTATACGTTTGTTGGGTCGCGATTTTGATTTCGTCGAATTTCGTTTTGAACGTTTCTGACAGACAAAGTCGTCGGGAATATATGGCAATGTGACGGAGGTGGTTTCTGTAAGTCGTACGATAATCCTATTGTTTTGCGGTATGGAATGTATGTTAATATTTCTAAAACAATGACTGTATAAACGTTTGGGGAGCGATGCAAAGGTATTGTTGGATCCCAAAACTTTATGATGAAATGTATCGGTATCTACAATGTGTGTGATAAACACGTGTCGTGGCATAATGTTCGACCTTAAATCTCTTGATTTCGTTGAACAGTTTAGTTTGATACCAGGATAAACTATGCGTTCGTCGATGTCGTCTTTTCTAGGAACTTTTTTTTGGTACCATCGACTGAAACTTTCCTGAGTTAGAGCCGGTAGAGTGAATTCCATCGATTTTAGAGAAATGAAAAACGGAATTTATAGGCCGAAGCGAAAATATGATTTTTTTGGATTTTTTCCCAACTTTGTTTGACATATAATTTTTTCGGAATAGCCTTGAAAAATATGCTATAAACAAGCTAATATGTCAGGTACTCATATGGAGCCACTTGCAATGTGGGGAAAAAATTCTCACTCGGTCTCGACTGAGAAAATCATTGTTCCATCTGGCTCCGACCGTGGTTCTATTTGCGATTATGCTGTTTTCGAGATTCCACGGACGATGTTTCGCCAGGCGGCTTCGATGTTTTCGGATGTTCGCCATGCTGACTCTCAAGCGTGTTATGACGAGATGGCCCTTCAGTTGTTTTTAAATATGCTTTATTTGACCGCCACATTGGAAAAAGATCAAATTCCTAAGAACGTGTATCCGTACATGAAAGTTTATTTGGAATGGGTGCCTCACAGCACTTTGGAGGGTACGGCCGTTTCTTATCGTATTCATGCGTTTTCGTTTGACGAATCTATAAAGTTTGGAACGGCTCTGGACGCTATGCTTTTTGAAAATAATCAAATGAGTAACGATTCGATGAACCGTAAAATGAATTCTCGCAAATCCGACCCACTTTCGGGACTTCATCCCTATCAGAAATGGATGAGAGTGTGCAATACGGAGATGTATGTTCGCACAGTTTGTGATCGTTATGATAAAAGTCAAAAGTACACGGATAAAATGACCGAACTACTCAATCCTAAAAATCGGTTGGACCTACGATCCAATGCGGCCAACCCTATCCATGTATTCAATATTGACAGTGCTATGGAGAGAACCCCAGAGACAGCCGATAGCATATTTCGTAACCGTACAAATTATGTTGGGGAAGATGAAGAGATTACATCGGTCGAGTTTCCATCGGCAAAGCATACTATTTTATTGACTCCGTCTCAATTACATCCCAAAGTTTTTTGTGGCAAATATCTTCCAGACCATCAGCGTTGGATGGAAGCGCAAAAAGCAATTACTCAAAAGCAGTTCAACAATGGATACGACGAAAATGTCGAAACGGAGTATGATATTCGCACGCCGGCCGATATTGAACGGGCTCGTTTGGAAGGTATGTACGACAAATCAGCCTTTGCCATTTTAGCAAAACAAAATAAGGCTAAATATTTAAGTGACGTTGCGCCTTTCGAACATACGGACGAATTTACACAGCGTTACAAAGATTATCAGGCGTGGGCCATTCACGCCATGAAAACACAATGTTTGGATCCGGACGCTTGCATTTCAAATGTAGTTTCTAAAATGTTAAGCTGGCGCGATTCGAATAAGATCATAATTAAAAACCGCATTTCGGATCCAAGTCTTTCGGTGTTTGCAAATCGCACCATGACGCTTATGGAAGGGTTTGAGCAATATTATCTCATCTCTACTGCCCATCGAAATATGTTTTTGATTTATCATGCCAGATATGACTCATTTCGTCGTGATTTTGGCTTGCATTTTAATTGTTTTCAAGCAGGGGACAGTGCCTGTTCCAAGTCGTTTACGTTTATTTTAATGGACAAGGCGTCTATTCCGGGCACCGTTGAGGTACTAACATACCAGACGGGAAAAGCGGATGCTGTCGATGGTAATCGTAACGATATTACCACTGTGTGTCACGAGGCCCCCCCTGGTATGTTTCGTTCGAGCAAAAACCCGAATGCGGATTCGACACAAGAAGCTATGTTTAAAGAAAAACTTACATCTCAACGCGTGACGGCTAAAATTTGGTGCCAAGACGAAGGGACTGGTAAGCGTTCGGCGCGCCTCACTAAATCGGAATGTATTGGTGTGTGGATGGGAGCCACAAATGACCCCAGAGCGGATGTCGAAGAGGCTTTGGGCACACGTTTCTTTTGGGGAAATTTTGAACAGCAGAATAGAAAAGGCCGTGACATTGACGATTGTATGAATGGCGAGCGCATGATGTCTCCTGCTGACAAGGCACGCCGCAAACGTTTGTTTGAGGAAGGAAAAGAAGAGCAGTATCGTATGATGTTGGTCGAAAAGTCCATTTGGTGCCGTGTTGTCAAGGATGTCAACATGACAGCTTGTAACATATTGATCCCGCGCTTAAAGGCCACATTGACTAAGAATTCTATTGTGATGCCTGGTCCTCGTGATTGGGAGCGTGTCAAAATTTTTGCGCGATTGCTGGCCATCGTAACTGCCATCGAAACTGTGTGTAATTTGCCCGGCGGCGTTCATTACGGCAAAATCTTTATAGAGGAAATGATTCCTGATTTAGAACCTTATTTGCGCGTGACCGAAGAGATGGTTATTTTTACGTTGTCCTTACTGGCTGATCAATTTCGTTCGCCTGTCGAACATAAAATTCTGCATACTATTTATAACATGGAAAAAAACGCACCAAAATTTGTTCATCCGAATTCGGACGAACCGTGTTCAAATTACATCAAATTGCCTCGGCTTCGTCAACTCAGCAAAAAAATCAACTCGAGAATCCCACTTGAAAAGGGTAGAGTTTCGTCAAACAACATTGAAAACTTTATTCTTACCATGCAGAAACATTCTATTTTGTCCCAACCGTACAAAGAAAGAGCCGTCCCACCTGGGGCACATGCGGCTGAAGATAAATTTCCAGTCGAAAATAGCGCTGCCGCCCCAACGCGAGCACAGTCGTGCGTAGTAACAAATGAAGGTGTTTTTATTCACGTTTCACACGTTTTGGCTCATCGCGAAGACGGATCCGACGACATTTTTCAAAAATTAGCGGCCGAGACACATATGCATTCGGATGAAAAACGGATTATTACCGCCTGTCCACTTACAAATAATTTTTTCCACGTTTTTAAAGTAATTGAAAGAACTCCCAGTGGGGCCGAACTCGAATATGACAATGTCTTGGCCAACACAAGCATTTCGCGTTGGATTACAAATACGAACGCCGCCGAAGCATTGACCCGTACGCGTTCTGGTTATAAAATTGACAAAGATATTGACAAGCACGTGGCACAAAAATGGGCCACGACAATAGGAAAGGGAACATACACACCCGAAGAAATAATTGAGCATGTCGAGTCTGCCAGTGATTGGGTTCGGCCAGATATCAACTATCCACACTGTTTCGTTTATAAAAAACGTAAACGTACGGATTCGTCTATAGGCCAACAGAAAAGAACTAAATCCATAAATTAAATATAGTAATTAATATAAATGAGTATCTTTTATTAATACATGTGTGGCATTTTAGCTATTTTCGGACCCAGTCCCGACCGATCAACCACCGAAAGATTGGAACGCAGAGGGCCCGACTTCCAGGGAGTTTTTAAAGCCGACGGTGTTTATTTGGCCCATACACGCTTAGCCATTGTTCATCCAGAATCTGGGCCACAACCTATTTTATACAAGGATTGGGTCATAACGATGAACGGAGAACTTTACAATGCTGTATTTTCCGACTCTGAAACTGATTGTTCTTGGCTTCCTAAACTTTTAGACCAACATGGTGTTAAGGGAATTGGTCTTTTAGACGGTATTTTTTCGTTTGTAGCCTACAACAAAAAAACAAGTACGATTATTGTTGGGCGCGATTCGATCGGCGTGACACCATTGTACATGTCCGTAAACAACGAAACCATTGTGTTTAGTTCGTTGCTCGGTGCAATTCCAACGACGGCGGGTCCTGTTCAACATGTTCGCCCGGGACACGCGGCGGAATTTAAACTGGGCGACATTCCTATTTTCCATAAATGGTCTCCGGAGTATACAGTCGGGCTTGAAATGGAGCCGTCGGTATCATTGAGCACATTGATGACAGACGCAATTCGAAAAAGGTTGATGGGCGATGTACCCTGGGGGGTTCTGCTATCGGGTGGGTTAGATTCCACCATTGTGGCGTCTATTGCAGCCCGGATAGCTCCCACTGTTCGTCCAGATTATCCTATTGTCCATAGTTTTTGCATCGGATTGGAAACATCTCCGGATATTCTTTGGGCCAAACGAGTCGCGGAAGAACTCGGGACACAACATACGTCAGTGACATATACGGTCGAGGACGGCTTAAAGGCCATTACTAAAGTCATACGCGCCATAGAGACGTACGATGTCACGACGGTCCGTGCTTCTACGCCCATGTGGTTATTGGGACGAGTACTAAAGACACGGGGTATTAAGATGGTATTGTCTGGCGAGGGATCGGACGAATTATTCGCTGGCTATTTATATAATTTATATTGTCCGGACGAAACTGCTATGGCGGAGGAATGCGTGCGCAAAATGGACGAATTGTACGCGTACGATTGCCAGCGTGCCAATAAATCGCTGGGTGATTGGGGTGTAGAAGGTCGTGTCCCCTTTTTATCCTCTGAAGTTGTCAATTTCGCCATGAATGTGTTGTCTCCCCGAACTAAATTATCGGGCACTCATCCGGACGGGGCAAAGGCGGAGAAATGGTGGCTGAGATCACATTTTAAGTCGATTGTTCCCTCGTGTGTCGTTGAGCGTACAAAGGCTCAATTTTCGGACGCTGTCGGGTCGGATTGGATTGACGCATTAAAGGCGCACGCGTCTGAAAAAATAACAGACGCATTGTTTGCCAGAGCGGAAGAGTTATTTCCGTACAATACACCTGCTACAAAAGAAGCTTTTTTGTACAGGCAGATTTTCACAAAGCTTTTTGAACAAAAAAATGCGGAGAAAACAGTGTTGTACCAATCGTCGTCAATCGCCTGTTCAACGGACGTGGCCAGTCAATGGCATGCAAATTTTTCGAGAGAATGTGATCCGTCGGGAGATGCAATCCATCGTGTTTTTAAAGAAGATTAGTATATATTAACTTTAAAAAAAACACGATGAAAAAACAAGAATGGGTTGACCGTATTGACAAATCTTTATCATCTGGTCAAGCATTCACCCTTTCATATCGGGAAAGTGATAAAGCGTCGCTTTTATTTGCGTGTGATGTATTTCGCAGGCGTATGTTTGACGTTCGTATTCGTTTAGAAGCTTCTGCGGATTTTGTGAGTACTTTAACAGTGTCTATATCTCCCTTACAAACCGCATTGTCTTTCACTGTAAAACGCGACGATACAGCTGAAGATTTTATTAATAAAATGGTTAATCCAGAAATAAACTGCGTTACAATTCGTGGTTGTGGCACAGTGATCAATATTGTTTGCAATGTGGTTGGTACCGCTATACACAACGGATGGTATATTGAAAAGACACATCTACATACATTGACTCAACAGAATCAAAATACAAAACAACGGAACACTACATTGTTATTTGTTCTTCGCAGGGGTTCGCAATTGGACAGTATATAAAGACCATTTTTTTTTAAAAAAATGGCACCATACTCTGTCAAAGATGTCAAAAGAAGTTTATCAATTGCGAGAACATTTTTTGGATCAGCGGCCGCAATCTCATTATTGTGTACTTTGCTATATTTTGGTAGTGCTATGGATTCTACAAATTTTCCCGGTGCCAATATTGAACTCGCAAAAAAAGATAAAAAATTAGTGAATACATCACTGGGGTTTGAATTGACCAATAGTATAAATGCGACTTGCAGTAATGTTGCAGTAAGCGGCCATTGGCTCTCTGATCATACTGCTCTCTGCGCAGACACTGGGGAAAAGAACACAGGATGGAATCAAGGTTGGGTGATTGCTCCGAATTGTAAACGTCAAGATACTGACGAAAAAATATGCGCACCTTTCAATGCGAATAACCAATTGGCTGTTTTTGGAGCCATTATGTTTGTATCTATGGGTGTTCAAACATTGTTGTTTGGTATTCAGACGTCCGTTGAGTTTGTTTACGGCGATACAACGGACGATATCGACCTTAAATCAATGGACCGATGCTCTCAAATATACTTGGGGTTGAACATTGTTTGGCTTATAGCGGGTGTCGGGTTATTTGTTGCTGCTACTCTTGCGTGGTTGGCCTTTTGTGACAAAATTGACACTGGTCTTGGACGTACCGCCAAAAACAGCGAGGGCGCCTACGTGCCCTCTTGTTTATATTCAACGTGTAACCAATCTTTTTATGATATCACGACACTCTTTGCTGTAGCGTTTTTCTGGTCCCGTATTCCTCATGTTGTGGCCTGGGCTGATCCTAATTTAGAAATGGATTTGAAGGTTACGAACAAATAGAATCTAAACTCTAAACTCAATTTATAAATTTTTTTGTATTTGTAGTGAATGTTGTAGGTGTTGTAGTATATGTTCAAAGTTTTGTGGTATTGTTTGGGACAAAAGTTCCCTTACAAAGCCGTGCTGATTGTACATTTTTTTTATTTTGGATTGGTGTTGAACACGAAGTGTGGGAAAAGTGGTGTCCATAAGCCATATACTGTCTGTAAATGTTTCAAGTTTTGAAACGGCCTCCCTGACTTTTAGACAGGACAGTGTCGATTGATCATGATACCAGCAGATTGCAGCGTCCATATAGGGTAATATGGACGGAAGTAGATCATTTATAATGGCATCTTGACAGGCCACCCAGATGGTCATTTTTGTAACCCCCGTTCGTGGAAAAACAAACTTTTGTATGGAAGGTGCGGTGTCGAATTGGAGTGAATGTCGTGCCAAATTGCATCTTGTTATTTCTGGCGTCATGGTCGACAATATAAAGAAATGCACTTCCATCAAAGTAAAAAGAGGATTCTTTTATAGGATGTTACGCGATCTTGAATGCCACGTATAAATAAACACCACGTATAATAAATGCCCAAAGCCAAAAAAAAGCCGTCCAAAAAAAAACGCAAACCCATCGATCCAACTCAGTTCAAGGCCGTGAAGGAAGAGACGCCACCGTTTGAATTGCAAAACGTAGTTGCGACGTTTAATTTAGGCGTCGATTATTTGGACTTGCGTTCAATTGCTTTACATAAACCTTTCATTGAATACAATCCTCAAAAATTTGCTGCAGCTACTATTCGCATTCGCAACCCCCGAACGACAGCATTGGCATTTGCTTCTGGAAATATGGTGTGTACGGGCGCTAAAACAGAAATTCAATCCCGACTTGCGGGACGTAAATACGTTAGGATTTTGCAAAAACATGGTATTCCCGTGTCTTTTAGAAATTTTCATATTCAAAACATTGTCGCCTCGGCCGAGATTCCACATACGTTAAAACTCCACGAATTGTCTGAATCTTATGGACCATATGTTTCTTACGAACCAGATCTTTTTCCGGGCCTTGTTTTTCGCACGACAAAGCCAAAATTAGTATTTTTACTATTTAGGAGTGGAAAAATAGTCATTACGGGGGCGAAAAGCAAAGACGAGATTGTAAAGACATTTGCGGCGTTGTACAGTGGTATTATAGTCAAATTTATCGATCACGAGGATTTGTCAACGTCCTCTTCAGATTATCGCACTAAAATGAGACGTAAAATAGCATTAAACAATTTTTAATGATTACACAATGTTTAGTTATTACACAATGTTTAGTTATTAAAAAAATCATGTATAAACCGTATTGACGTCGCCTGGTCCACGTCGTTCCAATTGTCTGTCCCTTCTACGACTGGTTCAAAAATGGGGGCCTGTTTTACATTTTTCAACATGTTTTGAAACCTGTGCGGGCCGTTTTTTTTCAACCATGACACACATTCATCTGGGGCAATTTCATTCATCCGGTGCAGCACCATATATTGTCCAGTGTCCGAAGTCAGAACAAACGGCTGTACAGCATGTTGTTCGGACACTGGTTCCTCTTTAGAGGTTATAGGCTCGACAGGCAGTGGTTTATTTGGATGTGTCGTTTCGTACCATTCTATCCATTTGGCTACTTTTTCTTGTAATTTTTCAATTGCATTTTTTTGACCGGCAATTTGTTCATACAATAAAATAGATTTGGTCTCTACCGGCGACTTTGGATGACTGCGCTGGTAATGTTTATAAATAATTTCCATAGGTTGGTCCGTTCTTTGGTGACGAACTCTTTTCCAAGACGAATACCGCGTGTGATACTCGTCCAACAATTCTTGAATACATGTCTCTGTCCAATCTGTCAACGACTCGAACGTGCGGACATGCGGCTGATTTTGAATAGATCCCGCCGTCTGAAAAGCCTTTTCCGCCACATGTCCGGGTTTTTGCCAAGTACAGCGCCAAATAAGACCGCCCTGCGCTATTTGTGCGGTAAATGTGTGTTTTTTAAAACTAAAATAAAGAACATCGTCCACATATACAATGCGCGCGGCCAATAATTGTTGAATTCTCCTCATGTTTATTCTGACTTTATTTTTGGATTCGTGTAAAGCTTTACTTATTCTTTACATAATCGTATAAAAATGATGTTATTTATTCACGTGCAATGATATGTCAAATTTGTTCAAAAAACGGCGCCGATTTTTCGACCGCATGTGGCCATACATATCACCATAAATGTTTTGCCGACAATTGTCTTCAACGAAAGGACTGGAATTTAACATGTAATATATGTCAATGTTCGCTGGCCCATTGTCATTTTGACCCGAAAAACGGTGAATGTTATGTGGGATTACATAGCAACAATACGTTCATAAGTCTCTACGAAATTACACGCGAATCCAAAATAATCGTTGGTACGAATAAACATTGGCTAAAATGGACTCGTGATAACGGTAGATTACAAAGTCGTCAAATATTTCCTCTTAAATACAACATTAGTGTGACTTAATTCAAGTATAAAGTCTTTAATTAATGTATATATGGAAAAGATTCAGACTTTTCCGCACGACACCTGTTTATTTGTTTTCGACTTGGAATTTGTAGGAGACGTGAGAAATCTGGAGACTTGTCAAATTTGGGAAATAGCCGTTTATTGCGTCCACACACAGGCGTGGTTTGACTATGTGGTGGATCCAAATCCTGACACGCTTGTTTTCCCACCCCCACCCATACCAGAAATCCCCCAACTAACCCGTGACTTTTTGAGTACAGCACAGGCGAAAACGTGGGATATTGTTTTTGCAGAGTTGTCCAACTGGATATCACAACAATCTCACGGATCAGTGCCCGTTTTTATATCTCACAATACGTTTAGAGCGGACAAACCGATTATGGAGCAGGAGTGTCGTCGCTATAACACTATTCTGCCATTGCATTGGTATTTTTTCGATTCCCTCCACTATTCTCGACGTATGTTGAAAAACAATAACGGCAATTATTCGTTGTCGGGATTGCATGAACATATATTCAGTGAAGAAATTGCACAGGCTCATCGCGCACGGAGTGATGTTACGGCCTGTACCCGTATTATTCATTATATTTCAAACGGATCGTGGCAACTGGTTGGACCCATATACCCTTCACACACTACATCTCTAAGATCGGTGCGCTGGATTGGTCAAAAGGCAGAAGAAGTTTTATTTGATTCGAATATACGGTCGGTCGAACAACTCATGTCTCATATCCATAACCTTGCACGGCAAGATTTTATCTTTCATCAACTCGACTATAAAAATTCGGTAATCAAAACACTCTTGATGGTTGTGGGCGTGAAATTACCCAAAGAAAACGTTAAAAATATAGCCACTGTGTTAAGCCACCGTTAAGTGTTAATGAGATGTTCCACCGAATCCAATATGACATCTATTAAAGCTACAGTGGTCGGATCATTCATATAGGTCGTTTGGAGATTGCGCAATCCGCGCAGGGATTCCGACATATATTTCAATAAACGTTCGTGATTTGGGCGTTTTTCTTTAATATACTGCGTAGCTTCTGCGTATAAAGTCTGTATACGCGATATATCAGTCAGGCGTGTTTGTGAGTTCCACCATCTCCGCAGCCAAGACGGCAACCACTGTGCGGGTGTATGTATTTTGAACAATGTGGTGGAGGTATCCAGTCTGTTATGACATTGTACAGATTGTAGTACGCGCAAATTAATTAACATATTATCAAAAACATCCATTTATTATTTTATTTCATGAAATAAATACTCAAAAAAAGTCTAATTGTCTACATATCTTATAAAATACGGCCCATCTTTTTTATTCTTTCTGTCATTGATAAACAATGCCAAATCACTTTGGTCCAATTGGATCGTCGACATGTTTAACATAGATCCGTCTCTCATCTTTAAAGGAGCCTCGCTTTTACCCCTGAGCGTGTCCCATGTTTTCTTAGTCAATTTACAGGCTTTTTTTTCAAAATCCGAAGAAAAAGTGGCTGGAACTAAATGCACCAGCAACCCTCCCTTTACTTTTAATAAAATAGATTTTGATTCGAATATACGTTTTTTATAATCTTCAAAAGATACCAACGCTGATTTGGGGAGGACGAGAGGCGCGCGAATCGACATCGACATTGGGGTTGAATCCGTTGGCATTTTGCAAAGAGCTTTTAAAGCTGGGCGAATTTGCACTGACGGAGATGGTATGGCCTGGTTTGGGATGTCCATGTGGTTCTTAAAACGCTTCATCAAACTGGGTAGACGACGGGTGACCGGTAATCCAGTATTTTTCTTGGCAATGGCCAGTTGTTTGTAAAAGTAGCTGTACGTGTCTGGATCGTGCGGCAAATTAGTATAATGGTTAGCGTTGAATTCTTCGAACGTTGGACAATCTTTATTGCGACGACAATAAGAAACATATTTTTTACAAGATTCTTCAAGATTTAATGACATAATATACATACGATTAACTGCTTTTATAGGTATTTTCTAATCGCATTGATCTTTGTCGGTGTTGGTCGTCGACCTCTGTAGAGCTACCGTAATATCTTCCGTGGCCAAATGGTCAGAAATGTCCATTTTAACGGATACCACTGTGGGCTCGGACGTTCCACTGTCCTTTTCGCGGGTAAGTAGTTCGCACTGGCATTCTGCCATAAGTGCAAACGAGACCTTGTCCACTAAAAAAACAGATTCATTGTGACGAAAAACAACCCATTGCTCTTCGGGTATTTCTGACGGATGCGTGTGAAAAAAAGATATCGCGCGATACGCCTTGCCTTCTATCTCGACCCGTATATTGAAACACTTATTTGGTAACACCCGGCTCATATATACATCGTAATCTGACGTATATATACTTAAAACAAAAGCCCTGAAGGATTTTCATTTTTGACCAGACGCCGCCGCCTCCGACCTAATTCAGGGACATCGAAACCAGCGCCATTTTCTAAATATCCGGCGGTGGCAATAGGGATAGGCGTAAACTCTTTGCCCTTTTGCTGCCATAGCGATATAGACATGAGGATGTTTAATAAATGGAGTACAAACAACACTGCCGAAGAAAACAACCACCAGTGATTCGCCATATATCGTTCTGGCTGGCATTTTTCGGAACATCCCCAATACCAACAATAGGCAATGGACGGTTGAACTGTAAATCTATCCTGAGCTGGAATGGTTTGATTGCTGACGCCACCAATTGAATGTTGCAAAAGCTGCAACATTTTCATATTATGAACTTTATCAATGGTTGTAATGGATTGTACGTCAGTGTTTGTCGACAATTGAACAGGGTCATCGCGCCAACCATAGGAGCTTGCTTTGGACCAATCCATGTATGTTTCTATGGCTTCTGTACATGTGCCAAAATTAACAACTCCATTTTCGCCATTGGTCGAGGGCAATATGGCCAACCCATTGCACGGGTATCCTGGACCCTCTTTTGTTTCGTACCGTGCCCGCATGTATGGCCCCCAATACCAGAATGAACATTGGCCTCCTCTCGGTTCTGTAAACATAATATTTTTGTTATGTTGATCTTCCCATCGCGTTGTCGGGCACCCGGACACATCGCTATCCGAACATGTCCGTTCCATTTCATCGCCAAAATATCCCATGTTCCACGCTCGCAATACTCCAAATGTCCCGGACAAAATAAGAGACATGCTGAAAAAAACGACGGCGGTGATGAGGACGTAACGCGATGGTATAGTATTTCGAACCGATGCGAACGCTAATACACCTATAATAAAAGTGGCACCAGAGACGGCACATTCGACAATGGCATAAGTATATGGCAAATCATTTTCGTCATAGCCCGATTGTCCAGTATAGTAAATTTCATTGTATGGTAAAATGCAAAATAGCACTGCGTAGGCTGATGTGGCGCCGAGCCCTATCAATGTACATAAATATGAAATGACAGTGACTAAAGCTGAGGTCATATTTAAACAAAGATAGTTATTTATATACTTGTAAAAATTAAAAAAATGATTATGCCATCATAAGTGTACGTTTTTTTCGAGGTTCGTCGTGATGAGTGTTTGTAGGATAACAACGGCCTAACAATAAATAAATACCGGCGGACGTCAACAAAACCACACCAGAGACACACAACCATAACCAGATGGACATTCTGGATATTCGGCAATAGTTTCCGTAATACCCATTGACACAGGCACAGGCAAAATCACTGTTTGTCCACTCGTGATTTCGAGTATCTATGCACACGCCATGATTATAACACGTCACCGAATCGCAAGGCGAATCCATATGGTTACACAGTCGTCCATGCCATCCTGGTTCACAGACACATTCAAACGCATTGACCTTATCTACACAACGTTTCGCGCGAAAACACTGGTTTGGCGCACAATCGTCAATATTGTGATTGCACTGTGGTCCGTCCCATCCGTCGAAACAGCGACATTCATATCTATCGGCAAACGTTATACATTTACCGTTGGAACCACAGGGTTCCGACGCGCAAAACGCCGGCAGTTTTTCACACCTACTTCCTGAAAAACCGAGCGGACAATTGCAAAAGGAATGTGGGAATCCATCCATACACACGCCACCATTTAAACATACGCGTTCATTGCACGTGTGGGCGTCTATTTCGCATCTTTCTCCTACGTATCCCGGTTTGCATGTGCATTCTATCCCAGAAATGGTTGGTGCATCATCATTGCAGGATGAAAATTGATCATATCCTCCACACGGCGCATTTGTACAGTCGACAGTTGCCAAACAATTTTTGCCGCCCCTTTTCCCTGGGATGGCGGCACAATCGCAGTAGTAATCATTTTTTAAATTAGTGCATGGCGCTTCTGAAATGCAAGGGTTTCCTAAACATTCGTCGATATCACGATGACATTGAATGCCTTCCCACCCAGGTTCGCATAGACACGAACAATTTCCCTCCCAACCAGAACAATGAGAGCAGGACCCGTGTTCACACAACACATTGTAATCAAAGGCACATACGTCTGGCTCCTGTATTCTAAATTCACACCTCGCGCCTCTGAATTCGTAGTCGCACTCACATCGCATCTTATTGGCGGCATAGTCCATGCTACATTCACCATGACCATTACACGGCGCCCCATTTAGAATGGAGCCAATATCATATCCCGTTTGATAGTAATTGCATTCTTGTTGGTCATGTTGACAAAAATCACCTGTCCAAAATGGTTGTGCGTAAATGGGTTCGATTGGACACTGGCATGCCGCCCGATGATTGTTAAAAACACAATGACCGTTTGTACATTCGTTTATGGATGGACATTCTTGCAGGGCCGTTTGACAATTGTTTCCAACAAAACCAAAAAGGCATTCACAAGTGTAGTTGCGATGCGTTTGATTGTTTGAATGGCAAGTTCCGCCATGTTGGCAGGGCATGTCGTCACAGGCGTCAATGACAGGAATATGGCAAAATGTACCGATCCAATCATCGGTACATTCACACCGAAATGTATCAAATTCATCTTGACAAATGCCGTCATGTATACACGGTCCGTCCGCACATACGCGCATTTCTAATTCGCAGAAATCACCGTGAAATCCCACATCGCACGCACATTGATAATTACTTGTCAAGTCGTACGAACAAGTCCCGTTATACGAACAGATGTAGCATTCTTGCGTCATATTGCCCAGTAATGTGTCGAGAGGTATACACACATCGGTACCATAAACCATAATAATAGGCAGTTTCTTTTGTATAAGGTCCATGTATTCTTTTGTGAGCATCAGTCCACGCGCTATCGTTCTTTGGTAGGCAGTATGCAGTTCTTCGCGTTTGAGTTTTTCCATGATCGGATGTATCCCATCGATGGTACCTGAAAGATGATTGGAAATGTCGTCGGATGTCCCAACAAGGTCGGTCAGTGTGGCTGAAATGGTTTCGAGTTTATGTAATTCTACTTCTGGATCTTTAACATTGATGATCGATGTCATACCGTCCAACATGTCGTCAAGTCTGTTTCTCATTGTGGTCTCCCAAGTATTGATATCGCTGATCGAATTGATGAATGCGTTTTTTTGAATTTCAACAATGGATCGATTGTAAAAGGTCAAATCTTCTAAATATTGACTTTTTTCTTCTAAATATTTGTAGATGTCGGAAGCATCGGCCAGATGTCGAGAACAATTCCGACTGTTGAGAATGTCATGATGAGTGGCGTGACATTTCACCGAGGCACAGAGTTCTAAAATGTGTATGTCTGCTCTTGCGTAATAGAAATGCGTGCATGCGGTTTCAATGCACTCGGCTTGTTCTTCGTCCAGATGTGCTTGGCTGATAATTGCACCACCAGTGGACATATTGTGCCACATTGTATGGTCGCAATAGGTCCAACAATCGCCGTCTTCGCATGGATCCAGAACGTTTCCATAAAAATCGGACGGTATTGGGTAGTTCGTTGTGTTTACACACGAATTGCCCGTGTCACTCGCCCGTGTCGCTTGAATGTACAAGTAGATAATAACGAGAATGATCATCATGGTTATTTTTGTGAATGTTTATATAGTCGCATTTCAGTCGGCCGGTGGGTTCATGTCTATAATGTGTTGTTTAAGTACTTGTTTCAAGTCGTTGATTTTATTTTGTTGTAACAATAGGATGTGATATTTATCTGACAACTCCTGTGCTGCGCCATTGGTCTGATTAATGTTGTCTGTACAAGAAAGTCCAATGTCTGTTTTTATGCTTTGCATTCGACGTTGTGCTTGACTAAAACACTCGCTCACATATCGTTGACTTTTTAAAAAGATGGGCAATGTATTTTGCATGTCGTCTAAATTAAACGAAGTGGCCAATAACAGCGAATTGCATTCTTTGATTTCTTGCTGGGCACCAGTGAGTGGGTCTGCTATGATCATAGACATCCATGTTTTAACATAGTATAATAAACGTTCGTTTTGTTCGTAGGCTGTTTTGTACTCTTGTGCGGCAATGACACAAGCATTGTATTCTTGTTCTATGGTCTCTAATATGGTTTTGTTTATTTTGACCGAATAATAGTCGATACAATTTTGTTCCAAGTCAGAGTAAAACATATTGTAATTGTCGTAAATTTCAGGAGGATGGAGAATCATGGAACATTTTTGCGCTACAGAGTAAATAGAAGACGTTGCCATCGTTATGAACACTGTAAATATCAGAAGGCGATACATGTTATCTATTTAATCGACACCTAAATAGGTGTTTATTCTACTGGCACAACAAATACATATACATTGATCTTTAAAAAAATGACGTATTTAAGCCTGGTGAAATATATTACTGAATATGAAATCAACAATTATATTTGTAACATCGACTATGTTTTCTTTGGCATTTGCGTCAGAGCAAGAGGTTGCAACAGTACAATGTGGTGTGGACGCTGGTAAACATATACGATTGGCAGATTACAACCACAACTTTTTCCCGGAATCTGCCCAAATGGCTGGGGATGTATATGCAGGGACTTCATTTGTGACCGAAAACTACGGCAGGGGATCGGGATCGGATTGGGCAACTATGGAAGATGCCGCTCCTGGCGCAGAGACTTTTTGTGATAAAGTTGCTCCTGTTATTAACAGACTCGGTTCAGATTTTTTCAGTTTTATAGATACAGAAGATCAAGAGATTAAAGCAAAGCAGGACAGGGAAGGGATTTCATGGGCAGGTACACCAGACGAATGGCAAGATACCATTGTTACAAGGTTGACCGATGCCCGATGCGCTATATCCCCCAGAGACCCAGCTGTGTTGGATTACATGAAAACACAGTCGTATTATTTTGCACAATTAAAGCGTATGAGTATTGCCGACAAGCAACGCGACATATTTGCAGCAGACCAGTTTGCGGCGGCTATTAATGCATACAATGAGAAATTGGCCAATTTGAAAAATACAATGAACGGCAAACAACAAGACATCATCGATCTTTTAGAATCATCGAGATCCAAGCGTCCGACCCCGGCATTAATGAACAACGATATGCGAAGAAAGGGTACGGCCACTACGATGGACGTAGTCAACTATGACCAAGCCGCAGAATTCCTATTGTCAACGGGAAAAGAAGGTGAATCGGAAGGTGTCCGTGGCGTTCTACATGGTATACGAACGTCATTGGCGCTGTCCGCGGGAAAACTCGAAACGGCAGCGCAAATCGTCAAAAGAGATGCCATTCGGTATTCAAAATTAAACCAAATCGCAAACGAGCACGAACGTCTGGACAGTTTTAAAAACAGGGTTCGTGAAGCTGCTTTTGGATTACTTCGAAATTGTCTGGTGAACTACCAAATCACAAATGAGATTCCAGACAATGAATAAAAATGTTAAATTTATAACCAATATATTATTCTTGTATTATTAAGAGTGAATCTACAACATTCTTTTGAATGATCTCAACTATCTTTTCAAACTCAATCTCCGCCATCTCCAAGCCAACATTTGCATTGTTATACCGTATATCCAAATCAGATAATTTTTGATTCAAGCCCGTGGTTTCGTTTAACTGCGCTTCTATCAATAAAGAATAAGAGTTTGTTGTCTCAAGTTGATTATGGGCGTCAATCGAAAAACGACGACATTTTTGCTGCAGCTGAAGGTTTATGTCGCCAAATATAGTTTTGGCCCTCGTATAACGAAATTCGCGCAAATAAGAATCGCGAAGACGTATTGTATCTAATACGGCAATGATATTGTCGCGGGCATACACACTCCATGCATCGTAATCGTGCGTAATGCGTTTTAATTTGTGGCCAAACTCAATGTATCTGGTTATGTTGAGTTTGTAAAACTCGAATATATTCGTGTTGAAATTGAATAGTGCGGATCGATAACAATGTATAACGTCACTTTTGTATTCTTCATAATTGTTCAACAGGGGGGTGGCATGGCACGCCGAAATTGTCGAGCACAATTTAGAGAGATATAAAGGCCGTATCTCTTTGGACATTGTACCGAGAACATTTGGTATACTTTTTGTATACGTATAGCATTCGAAACCACTCGACAAATACAGGCAACAGGCGAATATAATACAACGCATCCTCGATTTAAAAAGTACGTATAAGTTATTTATATGAATATTTAGTTAGTTTTTAAAAATTTAACTTGTAATTTACGGATTGTTAGAGTTAGTGTCATCGGTGGGATAATGGTGTTCGTGGCCCCCGGCGCCGAAATATGTTTCAAACTCTCTTTTGGTATTCCAATGATGATTACCGTTTGCATCAAATGCATTGGGGTCGTCTTCAAAAGCGGCCACTTTGGCATAATGTTCATATGTGTCAAAACCGACCATATCTATCATTTTAAAATGATCGCCAAAAGACTGCCCGTCAGCCGCCCCGTTATAATCTTGAAGTTGGTCCATAATTGTTTTGTACAGTGTAGTTTTTGAGGCAGTTGTTCTTGTAAGTTCTTTCTGTGTGATGTGGACATTGTAACCAATTTCAAGTATATCGCGCGCATCGGTGCCTATGGGGTCTATCATATAAATTTTAACATCTTTTTCTGACCTTCCATCTGGCAAAGCCGCTATGTCTTCAAAGTCATCGAAATCGACAGATACAATACCGAGATACACTTGCCAGTCAATAATACAGTAATTTTCGGCCGCTGCGTCATTCCCTGTCAGTGCGTCATTGTTGCTCCAGTATAATCCATCCGCTCCAATATCGTCTTTCCATACTGAAAAACTATCCGACGGCTCGTGTTCGTCTTCGCGAACAGCATCATCGTATTCACTGTCTTTCCACCTCAGCTGGCGGAAACTAAAAATGGTATCTTCGTCGGTCAGCTTGGGAGCACATATCATGTCGCTCAACGTAATGGGGTCGTCTTCAAAAGCCTCATTAAGATTTGCACCCAAATCGATTCTTTCGGATCGTAATGTATGGCCGCGATCCACATCGCCAATGGATTCTGCTTCCAGATGATAAATGATTTCGGCAATCTCTATCTTACCACGCTCGCTTCCCTGCCTTGCATCAGAGAACGGAATACTGTTTGCACCCGACGTGGACATCTTGATAATACCATACGATCCATCTTTAAACATATCCGGACCAACCGCATTTACAATACGACCACACTTTTCAGTAGTGAAATCGAAATTCAAAGAGTCTTCGATTGCCTTTTTAATTTCAGTGATATCTTCTTCTGTCCAGCCTTCTGTACCGGAGACAGTGGGAATATTACTATCACGTGGTCTCAAACGATCAGTGCGCCTTTCCCAATCTTCCACGGAAGCAAGTTCGTCAAATCGTCGACAGTAATCTTGGACAGACCACAGGTTCTGATAGCGTGCGTTTTCGTCCGGGTCGTTCTGGTCTGTTTCGTAGTAAGCCCTCAACGTATGACATTGTCCGGCCAAACTATTATTCTTTTGTAAATACAATTCGTCGTATCCAAAGGCATAATTGACAACATTGGGCACTTGCGAAGCTTGAGATTTGTAATGACCACGACAAACACAATCCTTTCTAAGAGGAGCCACAGTATCAATTGTACGTCCGTCCTTATCTCTACCTTCGAGAACGCCGAACGCATTATGTCCGGGACCGCAAAAGTACGAATCTTCGTCGCCGCGGTAAATCTGACCGTACCCTTCATCAAACGGAAGTTGTTCGGGCATGTTTTCCGGTTGGTCGTTTAATCCAACAGAAATTTTCATGCCACTCGAGACGACAGGAATTTGGGGTAAACGAATAAAATCATAGTCCATTTTTTCCGAGATTCTGGTAACAAGTTTATCGACTTCCAAAATTTCGTCGATAAACCTTTTTTCTTCCACGTCAAACTCGCGTTGGCGAAATTTAGTTTCCAATTGCGTGCCGTACAATGCCAACACGAGACCGCGCGTGGACTTGCAACCGTCAATAGACCCAGAAGTTGCGTAAATGTCGGCATCTGCGAGTTGGGGAGCTACTTTTGTTAACACGTGAACAAGGACCTGGTCCGCTTTTGTTGGGCGAGCATATCTTGTCGCCCGCTGAAATACATTAATCAAATCACCGGAACCCTCAATCATCAAAGCCGCGTCGAGTTGTTGCTCGGCGTCAGATTCAGAGCCCTCGATTTTAATCTCTTTGCAACCACGACTTATCATATAACTGTGTTTTACAACACATTCGCGCTGGTCTTCAGAGACTTCGCAAAATTGAGTGTTGCCAAATCCATTTAAATTTGGAGCAGTTGCCGACGAGCAAAAGCCTTTGTTTTGAGATTCGTAATCGTGACACAACTGTAAAATCTCGTGGAAATCTAACAGGCGCGCCCCAAACATAGGATGGCCAGGCGTCTCTGCTCCATCAGGGCGCGTGTCACAGATGTATGTTTTGCGCGGTGTAAGCGGTCGGAGATTACACTGGTGAATGTCAGAAGTAACCGTGTCGCCAGGGGATTGTAAATGAGGGGCTATACCGGCAAAAGATTCACAAATGTCGTCGTGGCGAACATGCAATCCGGACGTTCTGATTAATTTTGCGACACTATTTATAAAGGACCCACTGTTACATTGGTTTTGACCACATTGGTCAACATCATCGCCGTTAAACGAACCAGTTGAAACACCAGACATTGGATCATACCCAGTAACGTTATAACTACCAGCATAATATGATCCTTCGCGTTCTTTGATGATCGGCGTGCCCAATCCATTGCCGCTTTTATCACGGCCGTCCAACAACCCATCTTTACCAAACCCCTTGCCAGTTACAACGCCAAAATCTTCGAGACCCAACAATACATCTCTCAATTGCTCAGAGCGCGTTTCAAAGCTGACTCTATGATTATCATCATAGTCATATTCGTCGTTAGCATCATATTTTGGCATGTTATCAAACACAAACACCTCTGCAGATCCCAATTGCTCTGTTGTAAGGTCTCTCGTGCTAAAACTTACGGATTCGGCATCTGTTGCGCAAAAATCATAGGCGGCAGAAGACAAATATTTGTCTTCGGAATCGTGAAGAGCCCAGGAGTATTCCAGTTTTGCACGGCTGATGGACTCTGCCGTTTTTTTACGGATGTCGTGGAATGACGCAGCGTACGAACTCATATGTGCCACGGACCCACGCTTTCCAGCACCAGCTCTGTGTTTATGCCATCCTTGATTAGCAGCTTTCAAGTTGTCGCCTCTAAAAACACGCGCCTCTGCAGTGTATACATAAAACAATATAACCAATGTTAATGAAAGAGATTTCATTTAAGTTGAAATAAAATGAGGTACTTATATAGGGTCATTTTCAGAGTCATGAAATGGTCTGTTCTTTTATTTTTATTTTTGTCAAGCACTGGATATTCCATATCGACAATATCCATTAGATCAAAAGTAGATACGTGTTTAAGAACAACAAACATCGGCTCGACCGACGCCAATACGACAATCAAAACGATTGCGGAATGTTTAGTTCAAGCACGCATATTCAGAGTTAATTACAATTTTTTACATCATAAATTATACCCAATAATGGCCCGTTTAGAACACTCACACTCAGAAAGACTGTACCTTCAAAATACAATTGGTACAGAAAATACATTATGGAGACAACTCCTTAAAACGATTCAAAGTCAAACAGTTGCAGATTATATGAGATTACAATTACATCTTGAAAAAAACGTACCCACGCTCTCTAAATTGTCCATTAAACGGACACTCGATTCAGCACAGTGGTTTGTAAAATCCACAAATAACACGCGATCGTACATATCTTCGCTGTCAACAAGATACAAAGCAACCGTACACACCCTGCAAAATATATCGTCGCATTACACACAACTGCAATTTTTCATACGAAAAGAAGAAAACAATATGCTTGAACTAAACAACCAGTTGGAAAATATCAAGAATGAAGTTCTGACATTATATGATCAATAACATCTTTCATTGTCACAGACAACTCGTGTTTACATGTCTCAGTACTGTCTTGCCGACCTGAAGTTACGTTTAGCCAACGGCTATATTCCAGTTTATAAGCTAAAATCCTGTTATTCACTTCCAATGTTTGATGATCTATTTCGCTCATCAGTTCTTCCAGACATTTGTCGGAAGAACGCAATTGTTGAGTAAACATAGCCACAGTGGTGTCGAATCTGGTCTCTTCGTATATTTCTACGTTTGTAATATGTTTGAGCGGCTCCCCGCACACCGACAGTTGATCAACAGAATGCTGGGCCTCCACTATAGAATCACCCAAATTGGATGTTAGTTGTGTAATAGAGCTTTTTAATGTGTTGTATTCAGATTTTGATTTTTCTAACTCTGTCATTGTGTGTATACACAGATCAACTTGTTGTAATATTGTATTGCGATATTGTACCGGGAACGCGATGTACATTCTCGATAAACACCGGTCGACGTCTTGCAACAGAGATAATGCCGTATTCGACGAAGAATATGGAAAGGCAATGTCGACACATCTTTCAACATGGACCAATGTCACCCTCGCTTTGCAAATATATACCAGGATAAAAAAAAGCAGGGCAAACATTTCTTTTTGTTGTAAAAATAAATCACCCTATTTATAGTGGCTTTAACATTGACAAATGCTTTTACTATGGTTTGCGTTAATCGTCGCGAAAACATACGCCATATCAGGGACAGCGACAGAAATAGGTCATATGTGCCTGCCCTCAGACTTGGTACATTGGGAAAAACCCAAACTATACAGCCAAATCCATCGCTGTTTGGCAACCAATTATGTCAGGGGAGTTGACAAAGTTCGACTAGAATCTTTTGTGGACGCATATTTGAACGCATTCACATCTCTACAAAATACCAATGTCGCCGATGATCAGCTCTATTATGCAAAAAAAGATCTCATTCAAGAACTAAAAAATGTACAACTAAAAACAACACATCATGCACATGCCATTATACAATGTGCAGGCATTTCGAAGAAAATTCCAGTCGATATCATGTCGTCCGCAGCAAATGAAGGCAAATATGCAGAAATTGCCGCCGATGTGTGGAAACACCACATTAATCAAGATATCATATACTGCAAAGAAATACTATTGACAAATATTAAAAATCACAACAAACACATGGTAGATCACATTCATTCAATATATTACGAATACCTACAAAATATTAATCACTTAAAACAAGTTCAAGATGAACACTATACGCGCAAAAATATATTGCAACAAACAAGAGCAGAGATCATACGTCGTTTAGTTTGATAACGCGCGCATCTCGACTCAAAATGGATGGCATTTGACGACGCCACACAGAAACAATCTCCGGAATCAATACGCCGTCAAAAATAGCCTTGTTTGCCAACGCGATTAGCAAACGCACATAATATAAATCCGTCCACTCCAAACATGCAATACATTCTTCAAACCCGTAAATGGTCCAGTTCCAATTCGTTATATTGGGATTAAATGTACTAAATGGCTCACACTCGCTATAATAGTATCCATAACTATCTCTTTTCAAATTGAAATGCAAGTGGTTATTACCAAAAACACAGTCGGGCATTTTCAATTCAGGGACATTTTCCTCAAACCAATTGTCCAAACTACCACCAAATATATCTTCCACATTACATTCGGAGTGACATCTCTGCTGGTTGCGCGTTAAATAGTTACGACGCCGAATAACCATGGCGTCGTCCAAAAATGCAAAATTATAATATAAATCAGTTAAAGTATTCGCATATTCAGAATCTATTGTTGTGTTAGAACATGCAGAGACGTTCACAATCTCGATACCTTTTAAATATAAACGCTTTCGAACCAAGTCACACATGATGGACACGTCTTTAATATATGTGTAGTCGTGAATGGACGCATAGATAACATCTGTAAGTATTATTAGTCTATTTTCGTCTGACATCTCACAATCTAACCAAACATCATTACTCGAATCATGGCGAAATGACGACCCACACCTACCCGCGCACCGAACAGTCATCAATGCCAATAATAAACAGCGAATCATTCTGGTCAAAGAATACACTACTAAATAGGTATAAAATATAATATGGAATGTTATTTACTTTTTACCTATTTTATTTAAAGTACCACCCAACTCATGTAAGGTATCAAACGTGTCCGTTACCACTTGATAAACAAACTCAGTAGAGATGGGCTCGCGGATCTCAATCATGTGCTTAAATAAAGGCGAGATAATACCAATGGAAGGCAAAGAATGAAAAAACATATCATAACTTGTAGCGGACAAATCAAAACAATTCTTTGTCACATTATGAGGAATAGATCGGACAATATTAGCATATTCCATGGATTCAGAAGCATTTGAAAAAATTAAAAACACGTGCACGCCAAACTCTGACTTTTTAAAAGTATTCAAATCGCTGTATTCCAATTCCAACTCAGAATGCACACCCTCTGGCTGTTTAAATTTTTTTAATTCAATCAAACCGTCACGGTAAGAATATGTATTCAACTGGTTTCCAGATATATTCACCAAAGCGTACGGATCTTCTTCGGATATATTCAAATACGTAGTCAGGTCAGGGGAAGCGGGGTAAAACAATGTCCCAGCGCCGTCGCCGGGTGGAAAAGACGGATGATGCACTATAATCTGCTCTCTGGTGGGGGTTTTCAGCAATGTTTCAAAAGAATCGATATCAATAGAAAACACACATGCAACAAACATACATAATATTAAAAACAACATTGTTATTGTTTAAAACGCGTTTATATAATTCCTTTTTAAAATCCATCATCTGTCATTAAATGCGTCGTACAGTTTTTGAACATTTTCTTTCAATTTTTGTATATTTTCGGCATTCTCAACACATTTGCCCATAAGAAATGGGTCGTGACTGTCTTTTATTCGATTCAATTCTGAATGTATCTCATTCGCAGAATTGAGATACATCGTGCGTAATTCATCTTTTAGTTTTAAAATGGCATTACTAATCAATAAATTAATACGCGAGTTCATTTTTTCGAACGCCTTGTCTATTTTCTGGTCAATAAGAGACGTAACTTCCGACAATATCCTAACAGAAGCCATATCCACCATTGATTGGCATTCTTCACGAGAACATTTTTCCACCAAAGTGGGATGTTTTGGTTTTGGAAATAATTCCATTCTTTATCCGTATATGTGCCTTTATACTTTAAATTTTTGACATATAAAAGACCCGATTTTTTTATAAATGAAAAAAATCGCCTTGGTTTTCGCCGCCTTAGTTGGCTCGGTTTCCGCCACGGCCCCAAATAAAAATGCACAACTATTAAACCAAGAATTGGATTATGCTCGCCAAATTAATCCAAGTTTTCAAAAAAATGTCATGCCAGATTTAATGAGAAGTATCGCGGGCCAAGTCGACATCTCCACCATCAAAGCAGTTGGACATTTTGAAAACGTCATCAACAACCTTCACTCTCAACCATTGAAAAGCCAACCTTCGAGAGGCCAACCTTCGAGAGGCCAACCTTCGAGAGGCCAACCTTCGAGAGGCCAACCTTCGAGAGGCCAACCTTCGAAAGGCCAACCTTCGAAAGGCCGAGGATTAAAGAAATCAAACCTTAGAAAAGCAAATGCAGATACAAAACTGCTTTTGAAAAAAACAGTTTTGAAAAAGAATCCACATAGCGAATTTTTACAACGAAGATCTGTGCAAAAAATAGCCAAATGTAAAAAAGCAAAGGTCCTTCTTGTTGACGACGAACTAATCAAAGAGGTCGAAAACGCTCTGGGGATTAATATATGTTAACCATTCGTCGGACTGAACGATTTTTTATATTGGCACGCACCCTTAATATTTAGAATATTTTTACCTTTCGCTTTTGATTCATAACTCTAAATTTTAAGGCTTTCACAATGACATACACACATCATATCATGAACAGTAGATGGAATCGGAATTTAAACCATGCAATTGGTTCGCATTTCTACATACAGGTCGGAACCAGTGGTCGCAATGGTGCGGCAGTGCCTATTTTCGCAAAAAGGGATCAGGACCATGCCAGAGAATTTTTTAAATCAAAGGGAATCGAACTTGTAGAGTCGGTCGAAGATGACATGCCTGAACATGGCATGTGGTGGCATTTTGAACGCTATGGTTATCACGTGCCGATTGAAAACGGGTCTGGCGTCAAAAAAAAAAACGATACAACGTATTACGGCGGGTATACGTTTAAAATGGGCAATGTGGCTCATGAAATATTTTCAAAAAGTTGAACGAAAAGTGGGTACCGAACTAAAAAATTGAATAAAGAGAATAAACAAATACAAACTAAAATTTCGCTATTTATATTCGTCGAAATACCTCCATTGTAAAACACCAATGCCCAAAGAAGAAAACATCTTTTACTATAGTGATATATTTATATATTACATTTTCAATGGTTGTTGCTTAAAAATTTAAGTTTGTTTCTGGGATTGTCTTCTGTGCAACTACAATTTTCCGAAACTCTTCTTTTTGTTTGTCCGAATTTTCTTTTTGTTTGTCCAAATAATATGTCAGCCCAATAAAGAAAACGACCCCGCATAAGCACACAAACAAAACAAACCACCAGTTATTACTATTTTTCTCTGGTAGGTCATCTGCCAAACACGTGTGTAATAAACATAAAAATAACAATAATTTCATTTGTATTAATTACGGCGAATATATATAGTGTCCGTTTGTTTTGGTTTTAAATAGAAAACAAAAAATTCCTTAATATTTAGGACAAACACAGGATATGAGATTTCTCCAAGAATTCCTTAATATTTAGGCCGCCGGATCTGAGATTCCCCCAACATTCCTAAATATTTAGGCCAACTGTGTCCTGATATTTCAGCGCGAGATTCCTAAATATTTAGGCCGGCCTGTCCAAGATTTCTCCAAAATTCCTTAATATT
>Ga0315315_10000469_pt1 | contig 33729 bp, 42 predicted proteins | sample M140m3416metaG_FD_203699 | JGI IMG/M metagenome (GOLD analysis project Ga0315315, IMG submission 203699) | Ammonia-oxidizing marine archaeal communities from Monterey Bay, California, United States - M1 40m 3416 | ecosystem: Environmental > Aquatic > Marine > Intertidal zone | place: USA...
GTGCCGTTCGGAGCAAGGAACGCCGATAAAATGAGGTCGTATTCTATCGCTGTCATGCTCAAAGATGAAATTGACGCGTGGCCCGATACAGTGGGTAAAGATGGCGATCCAGATGAACTAAGTGATCACCGTTGTCGTGGTTATTGGGAAAAACGAAAAATCTACAGGGGTTCCACTCCACTAATTGATAAGAATTCTAAAATTCACAAGGCGTATTTGAGAGGGGACCAGCGAAAGTACTTGGTAAAATGTAAAAAATGTAGCTTCCCACAGGAATTAAGGTGGTCGGATACAAATAAAGAAACTGGTGTCATTGGTGGTTTTATGTGGGAGGTGGACAACGGAACTTTGGTTATTGAGTCCGTTAGATACTGTTGCCAGAATTGCGGCGAACCACATTATGAACACGACAAAGAGTTATTATTTTCTGAGGAAGGGGGCGCTAAGTGGCAACCTACTGCGCGACCGGTTGAACCAAATATTAGATCCTATCATTTACCGGCGCTGTATTCTCCTGTCGGTATGTCCCCTTGGTACAGTTGCGTTAGTTCGTATTTGTTGGGTTATGATACTGAAAAAAACAAGGTTAAAGACTTGGCAAAATATCAGGTTTTTTACAATAATATTTTAGCAAAACCTTTTAAAATTGTTGGCACTAAGGTTTCGCGTGAACAAGTTTCAGCGCATAGGCGGTCCGTATACCGTTTAGGTGAAATACCCAATATTTATGCCGCTGAACATTCTGGATCTCATATATTATTAGTGACATGCCAAGTCGATGTACATAAAAAAAATCTAGCTGTTACCGTGATGGGTTGGACTAAAGACTTGCGTTGTTATGTCATAGATTATTTCCGTATAGTGGTTGAAGGTGATGAGCCGGATTGTGACGAAATAGGTAGTCCGGTATGGCGTAAGTTGAAAAAACTAATTGAGGAAAAAACATATACCGCTGATGACGGGAAGGTGTATAGAATCATAATCACGTTGGTTGATGCTGGTTTTGCAAACGTTACGGTGACTAGTTTTTGTTCTGATTATAGTTCTGGCGTTTATCCTATTTTGGGGCGTGATAGGGCCGCTAAAAACAACACCATTAAAGAGTTTGCGGAATTTAAAACGCAAGCGGGTACGATTGGTTACAGAATTTTGGTTGACCATTATAAAGACCGCCTTGCGCCGGTGTTGCGTCGGTCTTGGCAAGAAGACGAAGGTCAACAGGACCCATACCATTTTAACGCCCCCGTTGATATTACAGATGAACAATTGAGAGAGTTAACGGTAGAATACCGAAGTGAAAAAATAGACGGTCGGGGAATGGTAACGTATGAATGGTACCGGCCTGGTAATGCTAGAAATGAACTTTGGGATTTATTAGTGTATGGTAGCGCAGCGGTAGAAATAATAGCATGGCAGATATGTATTCAGCATTTTGAATTAGAAACGATAGACTGGCCTCGTTTTTGGGATTATTTAGACGAGCAAAAAGTTTACTATAATGACTCAAACTAGCTATAATGACAAATTAACCTATAATAAATATGGCGTATAAAAATGGATGCATCCTTTTTAACAGACCGAATTGCTAGGCTTAAAGTAACTATCGTTCTCTATGAAGATGCGGTAGATGCTTTGGCTACTGACGGCATTCAGTCATATATCTTAGATACAGGCCAAAATAGACAAAATGTTACCCGTCTTGATGTTGCGGATTTAAACAATGTCTTAGAATCCCTGTATAATCGTTGTGCGACTATGGAAGCCAGATTGAACGGTAGTGGTGTATTAACCGTGAGGCCGTGCTGGTGAGGATAAGAGGGTATAGTTTTTTTGAGAAGGTGCAGGAACAGCCAACAACGCCTGTTATATCTCTTGACGATTTAAATCAGCCCGTTATGTATCAGGGGCAACAATCACAATCACCGTGGGAAAATTCCATTTTTGATGGTGGAAAGTTTGCTGGTGGTTTTGGTCCTACACAATTACAGGAAATTGATTATTGGACGTTGAGAAAGCGGTCAGGGCAGTTGTTTAATGAGAATTTGTACGCCCGTGGTTTGATTCGTAGGCTTATCAGTAATGAGATTAACACCGGTTTAACACCCGAAGCATTTCCAGATGAAGAGATTTTAGGGTTAAAAGAGGATAGTTTAAATAATTGGACTGAAAATGTTGAAAAGCGTTTTGCAATTTGGGGTAAAAATCCTAAAGTGTGTGATTGGAAACACAGCAAAACCTTTGGTGCATTACAAAAAGAGATTAGAAGAGAAGCATTAGTATCTGGTGACGTTTTAGTAGTGTTGCGCGTAAACCCCGTTACAAAATTACCATTGGTGCAGGTGGTGTCTGGTGATAGTGTCAGCACACCTTTTGAAGATGACGTCAAATTAAGAACAGGTCATAAAATTAAACATGGTGTTGAGTTTAACACTTTAGGTCGTGTGGCGGCCCATTGGGTTAAACAAGAAGATGGAACTCATAGACGTATAGCCGCCTTTGGTGAAAGATCGGGTCGTAAACTTTCATGGTTGGTTTATGGGACCGAAAAGCGCCTTGATGAGGTGCGTGGACAACCTTTGTTAGCAATCGTGTTGCAGTCTTTAAAAGAGGTTGATAGATATAGGGACGCGGTACAACGCAAGGCCGCATTGAATGCCATTTTAGCAATGTTTATCAAAAAGACAGAAGATAAAATGAGTACGTTACCTATTAGTGGTGGCGCTGTTACAAAGAATACTGTTGTTGCTACAGACACTAGCACTGGATCCTCTCGTAATTTTAATATTGCCTCTCAGATTCCAGGGGTGGTAATGGAAGAGCTACAAACTGGAGAGGAGCCTGTAGGGTTTAACAATCAGGGTACAGATAGTTCGTTTGGTGAGTTTGAGCAAGCAATTATTCAAGGTGTTGCATGGGCTAATGAAATTCCCCCTGAAATTTTAACGTTGGCTTTTTCAAGTAATTATTCAGCCAGTCAAGCGGCCATTAGTGAGTTTAAAATTTATCTAAATAAAATTTGGGCGGAGTTTGGGGATGATTTATGCGCCCCTGTTTATAATGAGTGGTTGATTAGTGAAACATTAACGAAACAAATATCTTCACCTGGACTTTTAGAGGCGTGGAGAGATCCAAATCAGTATGATATTTTCGGTGCGTGGGTTTCTGCTGATTGGTACGGTTCTATTAAGCCTTCAATTGATATATTGAAACAAGTTAAAGGTAGTAAAATGTTAATTGCTGAAGGACTATCGACTCATTCACGAGAATCAAGGATCACCACAGGTACTAAATTTTCACGTAATATAAAGAGATTAAAACAGGAAAATCAACTAAAAGTTGATGCTATGCGCCCCCTTGCTGAGTTTAATTCAGAGTTTGCAATAAACAATGATGAAGCTGTAAAGATGCAAGATGAACTAGATGACTTATTAGAGGCTAAAGTACACGAGTATATCGATGATGCGCAAGCAGACTCAAGCCCTATCACTTGAGCTATTATTAAATGATGTAACCTTATTGCGTAAAGGGTTACAAGATTTAAAGTTGCAAGAAGGCCCCCAAGGTGATCAGGGTGACACTGGTGAAGCTGGCCCCAAAGGTGATCAGGGTGACACTGGTGAAGCTGGCCCCAAAGGTGATCAGGGTGACACTGGCGAACGTGGTCTAAAAGGTGATCAGGGTGACACTGGTGAGCGTGGTTCCAAAGGTGATCAGGGTGAAGCTGGTGAACGTGGCTTTACTGGTGAGCGTGGTCTAAAAGGTGATGCAGGAGAACGTGGTTTTACTGGTGAGAGTGGCCCCAAAGGCGATCGCGGTCAAAAAGCACGAGAAGTTGAAAAGTTTTTAATTAAAGACGGTAAACTTTTTGTAAAGTTTGAAGGCGCGCCCCCTAAAGAGGTCGGAAAGTTACCAGTTGTTAATGGTGCCGGTGGTGGTAGAGGCCCCAAAGGTGACAAAGGTGATAGCGGTGGCACTCAAACTAATACATCGATCGCTGTTGCTGCTACTGAACTATGTGATGAAGTCGATGTATCCCTTGTGGACAGTGTTAAATGGACCATAACAGCGGTCGATACAACCACCAATGAAAAATCGGTAGCTTCTATAATGGCTTTTAGTTCTGGATCTTCACCAGTGCATAACGTATATTCGAGAATGATTAAAGATGTACCCGTTTCGTTTGACGTACAATTAAATAGTGGTAAGCTGGAGCTATTAATAACAAACAACCATCCTTCGGTAATTACGGTGAAGGTGCTTAGAATTGAAACACAAGCTTGAGGATATAAAAGATGGCTATTGATTATTTTGATTTAGAAAAAGGCTTACAACTTGATGGCGGTCGCGTCATTATTAATGTTGTTGGTGCACCTGGAACTACAACTAGTGCAGATGATGCCCCTGTTGGCTCTCTTGCGTTATCTGACAATGGCAGCACATATACTAAGGCTACAGCGGGTGCTGGTACTGATAAATGGGCAGTGCTTGGTTCTGAAAGTAGCTGGCGCGAACCTGCGTTAGTTAAAGACGATGCAGTCTATGCCAATATTGCAGCAGCCGAAGTTGTTGTAAATACTGGTACTGTTGATGGTGAAACTGTTGTTGATGGTAGCCGTATTTTGTACACCTTGATTACTGGCGAAAACAAAAATGTATTTATTGTAACTGGTACTCCTGGTGCTGGTGCAACCTTGGTTGAAGACTCCAACGCTACAACTACTGGTGATACCCTCTATATTGAAGCTGGTACAGAAGGTGGAAAAACTTTTACTTTCAATGGTACTCTTTGGGTTCAAAGTGGCGGTACTGCTCTTGATGAACTTGGTTATATTCGCGCCTTCATTGGTAAAACTGCTGCTGGTTCTGAGTTGCCTACTTACTCAAGTGTTCAAGTAATTGCGCAGAATGATAACTTAGAAGTAGCAATAGGTAAGTTAGATGCTGTTGCAAACGTTCCTAAAGTTTCATTAGGTAATACAGCCGCTTCTACTGCAACCGTTGATACTGTTTTATGTGATGAATTTGGTGCTGCAACTTGGAAAATTTACATTCAAGAAACCGCAACACAAGATACTGAATCATTAATTGTAACAGCGGCACATGATGGTAATGCCACTAATGATGCAGCGGTTGTTAAACATAACGTTTCTAGTAAGTTAAGATTAGGTAACGTTAATGGTGCCGACTATGATGTTGTTCTTAATGGAACTGGTGCAGCTCAAGAAATGCAGCTATTAGTTACAGCCACTAATGCATTTGATGTTCGTGTTGTACGAGATGAGTATATTGATTTCTCAGTAGTCTAATATGCTTGATGAGTATGAAGTTCCGTCTATTTCTCTGTTTGATCGTAGTATTGGTCAAACAGAGGAAATTAGGATTATACCGGTAGTTGCAGATCCTAATATTAGTGGTTTATCTGCACCAAGTGGCACTATTGGTATTAGTGAAAGTGCAATGGTGTATCAGAAAAAAGGCCCGTTGGATACTGATTGGACGGCTGGTGCAATGTTGGGTGAAGTCTTAGGTGGTGGGATAGACTCAACAACACATAAAGGGCTTGATCAGCTTGTACACAATTTTGCTGAACCAGGGTTTGTTGAAGCGTTACCATTAGGATCGTTTCAACCTGATACTATAACAGCATGGACTAATGCCGGTAAGACAATCAAAATCAGAGAAACATCATTAACATATAGCAACGGTTTAGTTATTCAGGCGGTTGTTAATCAATATAATGCTGCAGGTACAGCAATTTTAGGAACACTTACACACACCCCTGTATATAGTGGGTGTATAGTTCAAAATGTGACGGTGAGTTAATGGATTTTTTTAGTTGGGTTCAGGGTGTAGTTAAAATAGTTGGCGCTTCGGGTAATATAGCTGAAGTAAATCTAGCCGGAGAACAACTTGTAGCAGTCGCACAACCCGCAACACCTCCAGGTAAAACCCCAGTAAAAGAGGGTGGTATAGTCGTTGTTACTAAAAAGGGTGGTACTGACGAATTTGATTATATTATCCCAAATGGTGAAACGTTAACCCTACAACAACTTGAATTTAGCGGGTATTTAACTGTTGATTCCGGCAATCCTCTTCAAACAAAATGTGCTTTAAAGTGGCAACCTAACGGCAATACGACTGGTGAGGAGTTAGTTAGTGTTTTATACTTGCAAGGTACGTCGGAAGCAGTAAGAAACTTTCCTTCTACCGAGGTTTTTGTTGGTGATGGTACGGCTAGGCTTAGACTGGAAATTGTGAATGAGTCTAAAGAACACGCGGAAGTTTTTCGCTTAATACGAGGATTTTACTGATGTCAGTTGAGTTAACCCAAAAATGGAATGATTTAAAAAGCATAAAAACAGCTTTAGATCCCGTTGATTTTGTCTATCAGAATATAAATACCGGCTCGCGTTATGTCGTTTATCTTTATGATGGTTGCTTTGTGCATTCCTGTTTAGTAAAAGATGGTGAAACAGAATTTACTGATTTTGTCGATAATTTTTTAAGCACTTCAAAACAATATTTCTGTAGTGGGGCTTAAAAGTTGATTTTATTGGGACGTGTCAGTACGATGCATCAAAGGAGAGTTTCATTATGTGGTTGATTGATCCAGAATTTAAAGAAAAATTAGATCTAGCTGAACAGTCTGGTATGACGTTTAGTGTAGAAAAACAAGCGCAATTTGAGGCTCGTTTTTCAAATTCTGACGGCAACGTTAACACTGATGAAATACTTTCAATTGCTGGTGGTGAGGCTGTTATTGATGTTAAAGGCCCAATAACTGATATTCCAAACATTATGGCAATGTTTTTTGGTGGCGGAAATACTACATATGGTCAAATTGCACAAGCAATTGATGTAGCCGAACAATCCGATGACGTAGACAAAATAACGTTAAGCATAGATAGTCCTGGTGGAACTTTTGCAGGATATACTAAAGGTGTTGACGCAATACGGGCAGCTGAAAAGCCAATAACTGCATTAATAGGTGGTGTAACTGCATCCGCTGCATATGGTTTAGCTAGTCAAACAGATGAAATTGTTGCATCGAGCAAGTTTTCTAGGTTGGGTAGTATCGGTGTAATGATTTCGATTCCGGTTGATGAACATTCGGTTAAATTACGTAGTACTAAGGCACCTAGAAAAAACCCAGATCCTCAAACGGCGCAAGGAAAAGAATCTATAACTGATGAATTGGATTCGTTACATGATCTTTTTGTTGAATCAATTGCAGAAGGCAGGCATACTTCAATTGATAAAGTCAATGAGAATTTTGGTCAAGGTTCAACGTTATTGGCTGAACAGGCATTGGAACGTGGTATGATTGACAAAATCTCAGGTGGTGACGGTTTGAAAACACCTAAAGTTTTGGGTATGATTGACAAAATTAATTTAAAGGATGGGAACATGGATCTAATAACGTTACAAAATGAGCATGGCACAGTTTATGCGCAAGCTATTGAAGCAGGTGTTGCAAAAGAACGGGATCGTGTAGTTGCCCATTTAACAATGGGTGAAAACTCAGGCGATAGCAAAACAGCTTTTACAGCAATTAAAGCCGGTGAAGAAATGACAGCTACCTTGCAAGCCACATATATGGCTGCTGGCATGAACAAACGTGATGTTGAATCTCATGTCGCGGATAGTGCTGCTGCTAGTGCTGGTGATAACGCCGCTGCTTCTGGTGATGACGAAGGTGAAGAAAATTCCGTTGTTGCTTTAGTCGAACGTCAACTAGGTTTAAACTAAGGATTTTTTATGTCTAATTTAACTATTACAAATAACGATTCTGGAAATGTTGTACTTGAGGGTGCAGTATTTGAAGATGAGCTTTTAGTTTTCGGGGGTGCTGGTACTGTAGTCGAAGGTACTATTTTGGCCCGTGTTACAGCTTCAGGTAAAATGACCCCTTATGTTATTGGTGGTTCACTTGGTGCTGAAATACCAACAGAGGTTTTAAACTATGATGTTACGGCTACTGGTGCGGGTGATGTCCCAATTCGCGGGATGGTATCAGGTGTTGTCGTAGAAGAACGTTTGATTGTTGATGCTGATGGTGATGGTAGTAATCTTACACCTGCAATTTTAGATCAATTGCGCAGCATGTCTATCGTTTCTCAAAGCGTCAAAGAACTTAACATTTTAGATAATCAATAAAGGGACTTAATGATGAGTAATCTAGATACAAAAAGGATGATCAGTGCTTATACTCAAAAAGCAAAACCATCATTATTTTTAAGCGGTTTTTTTCAAAGCCCACAAGAAAATTTTCATAACACTGAAGAAGTTGAAATCGACATCGAAAGAAGCGATGAAGATATTTCTATTGTTATTGAAAACATGGCAACTGGCTATAGAATGAATTCCGCAGATTTGTCTACAAACAAAGGTTTTATACCACCAGCATATAAAGAAGCTATTGGTCTTAATTCTTTTGAATTACTAAACCGTATGCCAGGTGTTAATCCTTTTGCTAATAATGATTTCAGAGCTAACCTAATTTTGAAGTTTTTCAAAGGTATGCGTAAAATTGAAGATAAGTTACGCCGTTCTTTTGAGCAACAAGCGTCTCAAATTTTGCAAACTGGTATTTTGACTTTGAAAGATGATGCGGGTGTTGATCTCTATACTTTGGATTTCAAGCCTAAAGCTACTCACTTTCCAACGGCTGGTACAGCTTGGAATGCTGGTGGTGATGTTGCCGGTGATATCAATTCTGTTGCTGAAATAATTCGTGATGATGGTTTGGAAGATCCAGATCAATTGATTATGGGTGTTGATGCTTTTGAGGCAGCTATTAAAAATACCGATTTTAAATCACGTTTTGATATTCGTAATATTACTATGGGTACAATTTCCCCTATGGTTCCAAACGGTAAAGGCGGTAACTTTCGCGGTACTGTAGAAATTGGAAATTACAAGTATGATATTTGGACTTATGGTGGACGTTTTAAAGATCCACAAACTGGTTTGAAAGTGCAGTATGTAGACCCAGCTAGTTGTATCGTTCGTTCTAGTACTGCTCGTATGGATGCTACTTTTGGTGCAATCCCTAATATTGGAAAATTACTAGGTGTTCAAAAAACTAACTTACTACCTGAAATGCCTGGTCGTGTTAGCAATGTTGAAGGTGGAATGGACATGTTCACTAATGTATGGCTTTCAGAAGATGGTGAAAATCTATTCGGTGGCGTTGGTGTTAGACCTTTGTTGATTCCAACAGCAATCGATACCTACGGTAATATTGCAACTGGTGTTTAATAAAGTTGGGGGCCAAGGCCCCCTTGTTACATAAGGAAAGCAAAATATGTCATTAACTAAAGAGCAAGAAGCCGCTGCAGCAAAAGCTAAAGCAGCAGAAGAAGCTAAATTATTAGCCGAAATGGAAGCCGAAGAAGCTGCAAAAAAAGCCTCTAAAAAAGGTAAATGTTTTGTTGTTGCAGGAAAATCAATAACCAGTAAAATTGGCATTGTTCATGGCGACATTGAATTAAAAGCCGAGCATTTAGCTGGCGGTCAAAAAGCTTTAGATTCTTTAATTAAAGCTAAGTTAGTAGAAAAGCTCTAGTATGGGATTGCGCGAGGTTGCAGCAACGGACTTGGCGAAAATTGTAGAAAATATTGATACGGGGTTCGGTTGGGATATAACTCTAACTAATCCCGCTGGAACGTCAATACCTTTAAAGGGTGTATCAGACGACATATCACAAGCAATCGACCCGGATACTGGGGTTATGGTGTCCGGTCGTTTTGCGTCTGTTGGTTTGGTGATGCAAACAATATACGATGCTGGTTTTGTGTTGCCCGTTGGCATTTCTGATTCTAGTCAACGACCTTGGTTAGTAGCTTTTAGCGATATTAACGGCTTCCCTTATACGTTTAAGGTGTCAGAGTCTAACCCCGATCGGATGTTGGGTTTAATAACGTGTCTTCTTGAGGCTTACGAATGACAGTAATTCAAACTCTAATTGACAAGCAAGACAGCTTTGAGATTGTACGCGATCAAATTGCGGGAATTTTAGCGGCGGAAGTAACTAATCAAATGGCACTTGCCACAGCAGCAGCTAAAGACTCCGACGACTGGAAACTACGTATATTTTTGGAGCGGTCAAACCCATGGGAAGAGTTTTTAAACACCCCTGTGGTTGATAAAAGCCCGATTGTTAATGTGTGGTTTGATAATTCTAATTTTGATAAAAGCGCTAGTAATATTACAGAAAGACAAATGTGTAGTGCTGTTTATAATATTGATTGTATCGGATATGGTGTTAGTTCAGAAGATGGTGCAGGACATACACCAGGCGATAAAACAGCAGCATTTGAAGCACAAAGAGCGGTACGCCTTGTGCGTAACATCCTTATGGCCTCAACTAATAATTACCTACAGTTACGCGGTTTAGTGTGGCGAAGGTGGCCCGAATCTGTTACGGTTTTTCAAACTCCAATTGACAGCAGGACGGTTCAGAATATAATGGGTGCAAGAATTGCATTAAGTGTGCAGTTCAATGAATTTTCACCCCAATATACAGGGCAAGAATTGGAATTGGCTTCTATAGATATTAAACGTGAGTCTGATGGACTGGTGTTATTAGAAACTGATTATGAATATCCATTATAAATAAGGAATATTAACATGGCTATTAGTACCGCAATTGACGCTTCAGCCGTCGCAAGGGTTTTAGGGGTTAAGACAGCATTTAAAGATTTGCGTGCAAATGGTGTTGTATTCTTACCACAACGTGTTTCTGTAATCGGACAAGGTTCGACTGCTTCAACGTATGCCACAACTAAAATACAGTTGAGTAGTTCTGATGATGTTGGTTCAACTTTTGGCTATGGTTCGCCTTTACATTTAGCCTCTCGTCAATTATTCCCTGTCAATGGTGATGGTGTTGGTACTATCCCTGTTACGTTTTACCCTTTGGTTGATGATGGTTCTGGTGTTGTATCAACAGGTGACATAACACCTTCAGGTACACAAACAGAGGCCGCTCAATATGTAGTACGGGTTAATAACATTGACTCAGAGCCTTTTGTGATTAGTGCTGGTGATAGTGTGGCAACCATAATTACAGCAATGACCACCGCTATCAATGCCGTTTTAAACATGCCTATTATTGCTGTTGATAATACAACGGTTTTGGATTTTACTTCTAAGTGGAAAGGTTTGACAGCTAATGATATTACTGTTGAGGTTGTTGGTTCGACCACAGCGGGTACTATATTTGCTATTACGCAACCTGTAGGTGGTTTGGTTAATCCATCGGTTCAAGTTGCTTTGGATCAAGTTGGTAATGTTTGGGAATCAATGATTCTAAATTGTGCAAGTGGGACCACTGATACCACAACTCTTGACTTGTATTCAACTTTTGGTGAGGGTCGTTGGGGCGCATTAGTTAGAAAACCTACCGTGGTTTTCACTGGCAATACTGTTGCTTCTGTTGGTACGGCTATTTCTGTTACTGACACTCGTAAAACTGATAGAACAGATTCACAGCTTGTTGCACCAGGATCTAATGATTTACCATTTGTTGTAGCTGCAAGACAGTTAGCACGTATTGTAGTTGTTGCTAATAACAATCCTCCACGTGATTACGGTAGTCAAGATGCAACAGGGTTAACACCTGGTACAGATGGCGAGCAATGGGATTATGCAGAGCGCGATCAAGCTGTTAAAGGTGGTAGCTCAACTACTGAGGTTAAAGACGGTGTAATTAATATTGCTGATGTCGTAACAATGTATCATCCTACAGGTGAGCAAGTGCCACCATATCGTTTCGTGAATGATATTGTTAAGTTACAAACCATTATTTTTAATATTGATTTGATATTTGCCACACCTGAATGGGATGGCGCACCATTAATACCAGACGACCAGGACACTGTTAACCCGGATGCTAAGAAGCCTAGAACAGCAGTACAGGCGATTAATTCAATGATTGATAGTCTTGCACTTAATGCTATTATTAGTGACCCTGAAGCGGCTAAAGCTTTAACGGCGGCAGAGATTGATCCAGGTAATCCAAAACGTTTGAATGCTTCAATTACTGTTCAACTTTCAGGTAATTCTAATATTAAGTCTGTTGATTTGAATTTTGGTTTCTTCTTTGGAACCTCTCAGTTAGTTAACGTATAAAAAGGAGATAATCATGCCAGCAGTTGGTGGAAGTATAGCGTCGATGACGCTTGACGGTAGAGAAATGGCAGTAGCAGCAGATGCAGAAGCTAACCGTAAATTAGGCGGGTTTGAAAATGAGGTTTTAGCTAACGGAAACGGTACGGCTAGACTGATAAAAACTCGTGTACCTTTAGCGCTTGATGGAATGACTTTAGAAATTAATGACGACAATGCAGATCATGAATATTTGCAAGGGTTATCAAATAGAAATGATTTCTTCCCTATCATCATTACTTATGCCTCTGGTTTGTCTTATGGCGGCACCGCTCAAATCACAGGTGAAACACAGGCTAGTAGCCAAAGTGCCACAGCAACGGTCAATTTTATGGGGCCTGGTACGATAACCAGATTATAAGGTTTTAATAATGGATAAGATCGCTAAAGAAGTTGCAGAATTGGAATTTGAAAGGTTCGCTAGTGAAATGGACCTCGATGTTTCTACTGACGGTTTGGATGAAGAAGAACAATCGTCATTAGATGAACACCGCCGTAAAGTTGTTAATTCTATTTGTAACGGCTCGTTAGTTATTAATGAAGACGGTGAACCTGTATACACTCCACGGCGTGGGGAAAACAAGGAACCTTTGACATTTCACGAGCCTACAGGTAGTACAATAATGGCTATGGATAAAAAGAAAAAGTCTGAAGAAGTCGGTAAAATGTATTCTGTAATGGCAGCATTAACTAAACAACACCCTTCAACATTTAGTAAAATGAAATACTCAGATGTTAAAATTTGTTCGGCTATAACTACGCTTTTTTTGGGATAGTCCGCACCCCCGTTATAAGGGGTGGGGTTGATGACAAGTTTGTAGATGGCAACCATACATTTCTAGCGGTATACACTGAAATGTTTTTACAAATATCTATGGATTATAACTCGCTACCTGACCCGCGAACTTTAACAGCTAGTGAGATCCGTTTTTATTTTAACGGGTTGCGTGAAGGTTTAAAGAGTCACACCAAACCAGGGGCATAATTAATGTCTAAAAGATTTAGTATTAGCGCAGTTTTTGAGGGCATTGATAAAATCACCGCCCCCGTTTCGCGTATGCAAAATAAAGTAGGACGATTTACCCGAAAAATGCAACGTGGATTTAAGCGTGTAAACCACGTTTACGGTAAACTAATAACAGGCATAAAGACTGGTGCAAAAATAGGTGTGGCCGCGTTAGGTACAATGGCTTTTGCACTAGGTAATCTAATTGGTATAGGCGCAGATTTTGGCCGTGCAATCGGATCAGCGGCGGCAAAATTCCCCGGACAGATAAAGCGAGGCACTAAAGAATTTAAAGCACTAGCAGCCGCCGCTAGAGAAGTCGGCGCGAACACTGAATTTACAGCAACACAAGCCGCTCAAGGTTTAAACTTTTTAGCTAAGGCTGGTTTTACAGCAGAAGCGGCCATATCTTCATTAGGACCTATTGTTGATTTTGCTACAGCTTCAGAAATGGAGCTTGCAGAAGCTTCCGATATTGCGTCAGATGCGTTGGGTGCCTTTGGTTTAGATAGTAAAGACGCTGGTAAAAAACTTATAGGCTTGCAGCGTGTAATGGATGTGATGAGCTTGACGGCTAATCGTACTAATACATCCGTTTCTGAATTGTTCGAGGCCGTTAAAAAGGGTGGTCCGGTCGCTGTTGCGGCTGGCTCAAACATTGAAACCTTTTCGGCCACAATGGGTTTTTTAGCGAGCAATGGTATTAAAGCTGCACAGGCTGGTACCGCTGCAAAAAATGTTACCCTTGCTCTTGCTGGTGTCGGTAATAAAGCAGCTGCTACATTTAAAAAATTAGGTATTAGTTTAGTTGATGCAAATGGTGACTTACGTGACCAATTAGACGTGCTGGATGATTTGAGAAACTCAACTAGTAAGATGGCTAGCGGTAAGAAAGTAAATGTGATTAATGCCATTTTTGGTAAAATTCCAATTGCTGCAGCTACTAAACTTTTGTCAAGTGCTGGTAAAAGTGTAAGGGGTTTACGTACTGAATTGGAAAATGCCGGTGGTTCAAGTAAACGAGTTGCAGGGTTTATCCGTGATGATGTCAAGGGTAGTATTGATGGTTTAAAGTCTGCAGTGGAAGGCGTGAAAATTTCAATATTCAGCTTGAATGAAGGACCCCTAAAAGGTGCAATTGATAAAATGACTGAATGGGTTAGAGCAAATGAAGCAGCAATTGCAACAGGTATAGGTGATTTTTTATTATTCTTAGTAAACAATTTTGAAAATATAATTTCAGCAGCCAAGGACATTGGGAAAGTTGTGGCTATTTTCTTAGTGTTGAGTTTTGTATTGAAGGGCATTATTGCGATTTTAACCATCATTAACTTGTTGGTTGCAGCTAACCCCATTGTGCTTGCTGTAATTGCCGTGGTTGCCGCCGTAGTTGTTTTATTGGCTTTCATTGATAAAATTAAAGCGTCTTTTGATAAATTACCTTTGATTTTAAAACTTGCTTTTGCGCCGATTTGGTTAGCTATAAAAGCACTGAAGTTCATGAAGGATAAAATAGTTAGCGTGCTTAATTTAGGTTCTGGTTTAGGTAAGCTGTTCGGTTTTGGTGGTGACGATGAAAGTAAAACGGATCAATCATCGACTGAAGCTAACCCTAAGCTTGTAACCCCAGAAGAAAGAACAGCGAAAATAATTAGTGAACAAACAACCACTAATAAATCAGAGGTGACAATCAAATCAGGCGATGGAGCGACTGCAGAGGTGACAAGTGGTTCGTTAGGTTCTGGTATTACATTGCAACCATCAGGGGCGTTCTAATGAGTTGGCAGGACAGAATAGCAGAGGCGGCGTTCACCTCTGTTTCAGGTAGACGTTTCACTTTTGATTTTACAGATGTTAGCCGAAATTTAGACATGAAAGGCACACCTTTTAATTTTGTTGATGCGGACGGCACCTATGTCCAGCAATTTGGGAAAACAGGACGCAGATACCCTTTAAAAATGATCATATGGGGTGATGATTACGACCAAGCAGCTAATGAAGCTGAAGACATTTTAAGCGAACAAGGCGTGGGGGTATTGGAACATCCTACTTACGGGACGGTAAATGTTGTTGTGATTGGACCTATTGCTCGACGTGATGACTTAGTGGAACAAGCTAATCAGGCAATTATACAAGTTGAGCTTTGGGATACTATAGGCGTTGTTTTTCCTTCTGCACAAGATGACCCGACTAGTAATGTATTGGCCTCAATCGATGCATACAATGCAGCAGCTTCTAATACGTTTAACGAAGCTTTAATATTAGAACGTGTGATTGATGAAAAGAGACTTGAAAATAGCGTACTGTCCGCAGTCGGTTCAGTTAAGGCAGGGTTAGATTTTGTTGCAAGCACTCAGGAAGACGTAAAAAAACAATTTGATACCATCTTTCAATCGATTAACTCAGGTATAGATTTGTTGGTGGCGGACCCTTTGACTTTGGGGTTTCAGATAACGCAATTAATACAATCACCTTCCCGTGCTTTTACTGACATACAAGCCCGGTTAGATGCTTACTCAGGGCTTTTAACTTCTTTAATCGGCGGCGAAAATAATGTAGTTAATACAATATCTGTTGAGACAAATAATCAATTTCATTCCACAGATTTATTCGCGTCAACAATTGTTAGCTCATATGTAACCTCAGTTGTAAACAACGAGTTTGAAACTAAAATCGGAGCATTGACTGCAGCTGAGTTTTTGATTGATCAATTTAATGAATTAGTCGTGTGGCGTGATGACAATTTTGTAGCTTTAGAGCAATTAGACACCGGCGAGTCGTACCAACAATTGGAAAATGCTATAAGTTTAGCAGCAGGATTTTTAGTTCAAATCTCATTTACACTAAAGCAAGAGCGGTCGATTGTTCTTGTTAAAGATAGGACAATAATTGATTTAGCTGCACAGCTATACGGTGAGATTGACGAACGATTAGATTTTCTGATTGACTCTAATAATTTAAGCGGTTCTGAAATATTAGAATTGAAGAAAGGCCGTAAAATTGTCTACTATATATAAAACCGTACAGGGTGATACTTTTGAAAGTGTAGCTCGAAAACAATATGGTGATGAGTCACAATCTTTTGTTGTTGCTAGCGCTAATCCTGGTGTTATAGAAGATTCATTACTGGCTGGTACCACGCTGATAATCCCTAACTTACCAACGACCCCACAAAATTTACCACAATTGGCGCCCTCTAACTCTATTGATGAGGTTAGCATGTTGATTGACGGTAAAAGATTTAGATTTTGGGATAGTATAAGCCTTAAAAGCTCGCTTGATTCAATGTCAACTGTCAGTTTTGGCGCGCCTTTTGAGCCAGATTTACCAGGTTTTAAAGATGCATTTAGACCGTTTAAGTATCGAGAATTGATTGTTAACATTGGAGGCTTGCCAGCTTTTACCGGCACAATGATTTCTTCACCGCCTACAGCAGAATCAAATAAATCAACCGTTGCGGTTTCAGGGTATTCTAAACCAGGCGTTTTAAATGATTGTATGGCGTCATCTAAGTCGTACCCGCTAGAATTTAATGGTCAAGATTTAACAGCTATAACCTCACAGTTAATATTGCCGTTCGGGCTTTCCGCTGTTTTTAATTATACCGCTGGATCAGTTTTTGAACAGGTTGCTAATGATCCAGCTGGTAAAATACTTTCATTTTTAACAGGATTGGCAAAACAAAGAAATTTAGTTATTAGAGACAATGAGAAGGGTCAAATTGTATATGACAGGTCTTTAACTAATGGTGTACCGGTTGCTAATTTATCACAAGGGGTATCCCCTTTAGAATCCGTTGTACCTTCTTTTTCGCCCCAAGATTATTATAGTCACGTCACAGGTATTGAGCCTAGCGACTCAGGGATAGAGGGCGATTCATATACAGTTAAAAATCCTAACCTCGATGTTTTTAGACCCTTTACGTTTAAGGTTGATGACACTAATGGCGGGGATCTTAAAAGCGCGGTAGAAGCTAAGGCGGGAAGAATGTTTGCGAATGCTGCAGCGTATAGAATAAAGGTTGCCACCTGGCGTGACAGTAATGGCGAATTATGGAAGCCAAACACTTTTGTCCAATTGTTAGCCCCAAACGCAATGATATACACCGCCTATAAATTTATAATACGTTCAGTGCAGCTTGATGCAACACCAACCGCAAGAACTGCCACATTAGAATTAATAATCCCAGGTACCTTTAGTGGGGTCATACCGAGCACTTTACCATGGGATTAATCGCAAGGGTGTTGTCGTTTGCCCGTGAAACAAGGGATGGAATAAAAGTATCTACCGTCAAAGGGAACCCTGGAGCAGGGGCTAACCTAACCTTTGACAATTACGCGACACCAGGCGATGACTCTATACCTTTGCCTGGTGATGATTTATGCGCTGTAAATGGTCCTAAGACCGGCACATATAAAGCGGTCGGGTACCTGGACCCACAGAACGAGCAAAAATCTAGCCCTGGTGAAGCTAGAAAGTATGGCCGTGATAGCTCAGGTGTTGAAGTTAGCAACGTATGGCTAAAAAATGACGGGTCAGTTACACTATCAAACGATGAAGGATCCGCAGTTTTGCAAGCTGACGGCAGTTTTATAATAACAACGCCGATCGCTATTTTTAGTGTCATGGCCAGTGGTGGAATTAAAGGAGAAAACGGGAGTGGTTTTTTTGAGTTATTGCCGAGTGGTGACTTTGTTGCTAACAATTTTACGTCCCCCGTGTCTGGCAATACGTCAAGTACAGACGGATTTACAGCACCGTCCATGGTCGTTAACGGTAAAGAACTCGCAGAACATACACACCTTGCAGGAATTCCACCAGGTAATACGGGAGTGAATAACTAATGGATATTCAACAAGGCGATGTGCTTTTATTTCAAACCGTTGACGGTGGTGATATAAATATTAACAATGGTATAGTTGAAATGTCAGGAGGGCTTGAAACAGCAGCCTACTTATCTCTGTTCGGGGGTAATGAAGATGATGACGGACGTGACGACAATGACGCCAATTGGTGGGGTAATTTGTTGGAAAATGAAACGTCAAAACAATACCGAAGTGAAACACAATTTTTATTACAAGCTTTTCCTGTTAATAGCAGTTCGATTTTAAGGCTTGAAAGCGCAAACAAAAGAGATTTAGCTTGGTTTGTTTCTGATGCTGTTGCATCTTCTGTTGACTCTGATGTTACAATCCCTGGTGTAAATAAGATCAACATGGACATTGATATTGATGCGATAGGTCAAGAATCTAGTTTTAATTTTTTAGAAAATTGGAAGTTTGAAACATGAGTTTAGTAAACGAAACAACAGCGAACATCAACAACAGCATAATTGCTCTGTTAGAGTCACAGCTGAATCAGTCGATTCCTCTTTTACCAAAATCTTTTTTACGGGTTTTAGCTAAAGTTTTAGCGGGTGTTTTCATTCTGCTTTATAAATACGGCGGTTTTATTTTTTTACAACAATTTGTAAAAACTGCTAGTTCTGTAGAGACTGAAATTAACGGTAAAACAATAATCCCGTTGGTTGAGCTTGGTAGATTAGTTGGAGTTGAGGACCCCGTTGCGGGAACTAATGCCGAATTACTAATTGATGTTGTTGTTGAGAATCAAACCGGTCAATTGGATAGCGGTTCCCAGCTTGTCAATGGTGGTAACGGTGTGACGTATATTACGCTTAGTTCTGTTTTATTAAATGCGCCGGTTGTTCAGGTGACGATCAAAGCCGTTGCTGACCAAAGTGACAACGGCGGTATTGGTATTATTGGTAATTTAGACCCTGGCGCCACCGTATCTTTTGCAAATCCTTTAGCTAATGTAAACAGAAATGCGACAGTAGATAGCCAAGTCGTAACAGGTGCAAATGCTGAAAACATTGATGTTGTATACAGACAACGAGTTTTAGACAGATACCAAAAACGGCCACAGGGCGGCGCTTATGCAGATTATGAGCAGTGGGGAGAAGAAGCACCAGGGATATTGAATGTTTACCCTTACACAGGCGATCCAGGCGAAGTTGATGTTTACAGTGAGGCCACGGTTGAAAGCTCAGGGAGTCCAGACGGGATACCCACAGTAGCACAACTTGAATCAGTATTAGATTTAATAAATTTTAATCAAAATGATTTGGCTAATCGAAGAAATGCTAATGCATTTGTAAATTCATTAGCAATTACACGTACTGGTTTTGATGTAACGGTGACTGGTATCGCTGGGGTTGATGATTTGGGACAAGTTCAATCCGATGTAACTGCAGCAGTTGAACAATACTTTTTAGGCGTTGAACCTTTCATTTCTGGTCTGTCAATACCACCGAGGAACGATCAGATTACAAGAACAAGAGTATCAGCAATTGTTGAAGATATCGTGACAGCTGCAAACGGTACTTTTACGTCCGCCAGTTTCATACAAACCACCATTTCGGGGTCTCTTGATAAGTACAGTTTAGGAGAAGGCGAGAAGGCCAAAGCAAGCAACGTTAACTATGTCTGATTTATTTTTTAGGATATTTAAACATCTTTTACCAAACGCTAGGGCGTGGCGTCTTGTAAAAGATAACATCCGTGATTTTTTTAGTGGGTTGACCGGTATAGGCGCTGACATTAAAACCTATTTGGATAATGTGTGGTTAGATATATTTCCCGAAACAACTAGATGTTTGGGTTTATATGAGGACCAGTTTGCCCTGCCTAACTCAGGGTTAACCATACAACAACGTCGAGATAGACTGGATGCAACGTGGAAAGCTAGCGGCGGTCAAGACCCAAGATATATACAAGACACCCTGCAAAATGCTGGTTTCGATGTTTATGTGCATGAATGGTGGGAGCCAATACCAGGGCGTCCAGGTGGTGGATCTATTAATAATGACGTAACACCTGTAGCACGTAACCCATTCTCGTATTTGTGGGATGGTGTTACGGATCGTCAATTTATCGGATGTGGGCATGATGACGCATATTGCGGCGGTGATACAATGTTTTCAAACTCTCAGAATTCACCACCTGGATACCCGTTGGTTAATAAAGTTATAGTGCCAAACGCTTTAACAATCGGGTGTGGACAAACAGAATTATTCTGTGGTGGTGACAGTGCATCAGCTGGCGCAGAAATTACAATTTTCTCATTAAAACAATACATTATTCCAGCGGACCCTACAAAATACCCATTTTTCCTGTATATTGGTGGGCAGAATTTCCCCGACCAGGCCACGGTACAGCTAGGCAGAAGAGACGAGTTTGAAGATTTATGTTTGAAAATTTGTCCTACTGAACAATGGTTAGGAATTCTAGTAAATTACACATGAGGTTAAATAATGGCTACTAATCCAAATACACTACCTGAAAATTCTGGCAGAATTACACCCCCTGATGTAAATTATCTATATGGCTCTGCTAAAAATGATACCACTGGCACGGCTGGTGATGGTACACCTATTAAAGAAGCTTTAATGAATGATACATACGGGATGCAGCAAGCACTATTAAATGCTACGAGCATTGTTCCAAGCGGTAATGCTGACACTATATTAGATTCTGAATATTTAGCCGCCATTGTAGAAGAGGCACAAGGCCGAGCTTCATACATGATTGAAGACGGTACAAGTGCCGCCGATGCGTATGTTGTGATACCGAGCCTTAAAAACATGGCACCTAGATCCTATTTTATTGGTCAGACTATTGTATTTCCTGCAGGAATCGTAAATACCGGTCCTTCAACCTTTGCGGTTTTGGGTTTAGGTGCTAAGAATATTAAAACAGCGGCGGGTGCTGACCCTGCGGCGGGTGATATTACAGGCCGTACTAAACTTGAATATGATGGTACTAATTTTGTTATAATTGCGGATTTAAGTACTGCAGGTGGTGGTTTAGGTGTTGGGCAGACTACGACAGACGTAACAGGGAGTCGTGCACTTGCGACCAACTACACAAACACAACCGGTAGGACCATTTTTGTAGCGGTAGCCCTCACAGCCTCCAATGGGGTTCAATTTAGGGCGCAAATAACCGTTGATGGTATAACCTTTGGGGAGAACGGTGGTTATTCTTCTTCGGGAAACGCCGATGGAAGTGTTTATTTCCCTGTCCCTGATGGTATTGTGTACCAAGTTAATAAAGTTGGCGGGGTTATCACGCTTCTGAGTTGGATCGAATTAAGATAAGGCGAAAACATGAGATTATACGAAGACGAGAACGGCCAACGTTTTGCTTTTGAAGATGATGGAAGTCAAGACAATTTAATCACTGAAAACTTGACGTTAGTTTCTCAAGCAACGCTTGACTCTGATGCTCTCGCTAGCGCTATTGAAGCAAAAAAGCAAGAGGTCAATACCAAGCGCGACGCGAAAAATGCCGTGCCGATTTTACACCAAGTTGACGGCGTTGATAAATATTTCACAATAGACATCCTTGATTGGAATACTCATGCATTATCTATGGACGATGCTGAAACAATAGATTGGATTTGCACTGACAACTCCACAGTTTCAATTAACAAGTCTGATATATTGTCTTTGTGTAATCACATACGAGTTAGGCGCACCAATAGCTTTCTTACCGGACGTATTCAAAAAGATGAAATTATGGCGTTAACTACGGTTGCTGATGTTGAAGCATATGTGGTGCAGTGATGAAAAAGGTCGGCTCAATATCTTTAGCAGAGCTTAACAACAGAGGCTACGAGCTAACTGAAGAGCAGCAAAAGAATTCAGAAGTGCTGCTATATCGCATCAACATAATTCGCGCAATTCGTAACATCCCAATGGTTGTTTCTTCTGGAGTGCGTAGTGAAGCAGATCAAATAAGAATTTACGAGCAGAAAGGCTATGCCCGTGAAAAGATACCGATGGGCAGCAAGCACTTAAAAGGTGCTGCTATCGATATTTCAGATCCAGATGAGCGGTTGATGAATTGGTGTATAGAAAACGAGCATATTTTGGAGCGTATTGGCCTTTGGATTGAACGCGGCACAGTTGGCTGGGTGCACTTCCAAAGCATTCCATATGGCTCTTACAAGCCTGGTAAGTCGATGTTTTTCAATGCCTAAAGGTAAACTAACGCTTGCGATGCGAGATTTGGAACCGCTTGAAAAAGAGCGCCCAATGAATTTGCTTGATATGCTTTTAAAACATGAGGAACGACTTCAACGTATCGAATCGGGGAATGATAAACGAGACAATTTAATAAAAGATTCGAATCATCATTTAGCCAACATGAGACTTTCGTTAAAATTGCTAAAACCCATAACGGAATCAGTTGAGAAAATAGAAGGTATAATATCCAATTCAGAAAAAGTGATTGAGCTACAAAATAAAGAAATTGAGATTTCAAAAAAAGCAGCCGAATTGCATAAGGTACAGACAGAAAAAGATATTAACTATATGACAAAACAAATTGATTCAATTGGTCCATGGATTAAATGGGGCGTCGGTATTGGGTTTTCTGTTATGGGGTTATTTATGGCTGTCATGACTGCGTTAAAAATTTGGGGTTAAATATGAGTACATGGGACAGCATAGGCGGATGGTTAAAAGATAATGGTACAGGACTTTTAAAAGTAGCTGGTGCCGTTGTTACTGGTAACGTACCGGCAGGAATTGCAGCAGTCGCTTCGATGGTGAGCGAGGCAACAGGCGAAACGAATCCTAATAAAGCACTTGCAAGTCTTCAAAATAACCCTGAATTAATGGTTAAACTTGAGGAAATTATTAAACGTAACGAACAATCTATACGTGAACATCACCGCGAAGTTCTTAAAATGGAGCTAGAAGACGACCAAAAAGCCCACGAGCAACAACAACTAACAATTCGCAACGGTGACAACGCTAACGATGAGTATGTACGTCGTACGCGCCCATGGGCGGCTAGGTTGTCGTTGTATGCAACAGTGGGTTATACGTCCGTGGTTGAATTTTGCTATGGGATGGGATGGTTTACAGCTGGCGCTTCATGGGAAATATTAACGGTGTTATCTGCGCCCATAGTTGCGTACATGGGCGCTAGAACGTTCGATAAGTTAAAGTCCAAATGAAGATTCTTTAACTATCTCAAGGGCTTGGTCATTTTCAAATTCTCCTTTTAAAAATAGGTCAATCGCATAACGCACCATGTACTCATATTGCAAAAGTAAAACAGTGCTCAGTAAGGTGCTGTCATTTATTTGGTTTTGCAATTGGTTCATATCAACACATGTTAAATCAATAGTGTATTCACCATTAATTATGTGGAACCATATAATTAATAATGACTTTTGTTTATTAGTCAAAGCTAAGGTTATCAAGTCTATTTTATCTTGATTTTGCAATATTGAAATATCACTTTCAGCTTTAACAATGACCATGGCATTTGTTAACGTGTGTTGTATTTTCTCTTTTACCGTGTACATGTAACCCCTCTCCTGTATTAATTATTAAACATATGCCATCCAAAATTTCTCACCGTAAGGCGTGTTATAATCTGATTTAAAAACCCTATCACATGATTTACAAGTGTTTTCAACATCGATTTTTTCAGAGTTGTCGGTCAGATGTAAAAATCCACAATGAGGACATATTATACCTTCTTGGCTTACAGTTGAAGTATCCCCACATTTACAATCTAATACTGGTGCATCACAATTATAACAGTCTGCTATTTCAAAGCCTTTCATTCCAATCTTGTAAAAATGTTTTACAATGTCGTCATTACAATCTTTTGGTGCACCGCCAGGGTGAAAATAATTCCCAATACTATGTTCTAAATAATTTGCCATACTCGTTAAAACGAATAATGGTTTTTCTTGGTTCTCTGGTATTGTTGTTGCGTAAGTTATCACACTTTGGATCAGGTCATTGAAAGTTTTCATTTTTATTCCTTATTGTTAAGTGACTACATGGACACTATAGCATAACAATCAACCTTGTCAACGTAATATATCAATTAATTTTTTAGCTTCTGAAATGTAATAATCGTAGTCAATGTTGTTTCTGTCTGCTTCAACCATATCATTACACACTGACACCAACCAACCAGCATTAACTGAAGTGCGTCTAATCTCATACTTGGATTTGTTTTTAGTATTAATGCGCTCGTCCCAAGGAAAACCGTCAGAATCAATTTCTAAACCGTCTGTTATTTTACTGCTAATTTCTGCTTTGATAGACTCATAGTATTGATCAGTTAATTTGGTGGCACGTTTCCATGTACCAACATTATTACCTTTAGCCGGTGGGCTAACTTTAGTTAAAACACCACCGTCTTTAGCAATGTAATATCTCGTTATTCTTTGCAATTGTTGCTCTTGATATATGCTTGGGATTGGTAGTTCGGCATATACTAATTGATCAGCTCTACCAACTTTTGTACGCAACATGAAATCAAAAATATCATCGTGGGTTTTAATGAAAGTTTCCACGTCTTCACCACGTATCAATGCAGCTTCAACAGCTTTGGGAATAACTAAAGCACTTTGGTTTTGATGCCACTCAAGATTGTATTCATATGCACCTTTACGCTTTAAACTACCGTCCTCGTACTGTGCTATGTAATTGTTAACGTCACGTACAAACATCGTTGAATAAACAGCACTTTCAAGTTGTAGGCACGTGAATTTCTCCCACCATTCACACACGTTTTTCATATACTCGACTGCTACACGGGGACATTTTACGGTAAGACCATCAGTATTGATTTGCACCATTTCAAGGTTGGGTATTTTAATCAATTGTTCAGCCAACATACATAGCAATAATTGGCCGTTGATTGTGATTGCCATCGTATATTGAGGATCATAAAAAGGACTGTATTTGTTATTGCTGTCACCATATACACCATTTAGTGCAAGTTTTAACATGGCGTTTTCTACTGTACCTTTTTTATAGCTGCGTCGTTGTTCGTAAACATCTTTGTAAATATCGCAAAATTCCTCACCTAAATGTTCAGGGTATAGTCGATTTGCTATAGCTATATTAGGATAATAACTTGCAACGTCCCAATCATAAATCACATAGTCGTTGTCAGAATGTACGGTGCTTGATTCAATTGAACCATGGATTCCTCCAAGTCCAAACACATATTTAAAACCGTCAATCTCACAATTTAAATCTTTAAATACACCTTTTGTTTCTGTGATTTTTTGACTTGCCAACCATGTTTTAATACGGTTAAAACCTTCTTGTTCAAATGTTATATATGGGAATATTACTTTACCTAAATCAATTGTCGGTCGTATTGTTTGGCGCGGTACTCGTTTATTGTTGACACGTGTGTAACATGAGCCAGGCACAAGCCTTTCTAACTCCATAATGAAATAATCTTTACCGATTTTAGTGTCGTTATGGTTTAAAAAATTGAGGGAGTATTTAGCGCTTAACTGCTTTCTAAACTCAATTTGCCCGATTGTTTCAGCGTAGAATTTAACTGTTTCATCTACATCGTGATCGTTGTATTTACAAAGCGTTGGTATTTGATCAATTGATAGGGGCTTTCCAGGCTCAAAAGGTAGATCAACAATGCTTTGTGATCTCATATTAAATTCAAGCAATTTTAATGACGTGCTTCGTGCTTCATTGTCAAAATGATGAATCTTATACAAATCAATTTGTGGTATTAATGTGTCGCTGTCCCAGATTACGTTGTTAAATCTGTCTTTCCAATCTGTGGCGATAATGCTAGCGGCTTTACCGTATATTGCGTCAATGTCTAAACCTGTATGAACATTAGACATTATAAAATGAATGATAGGATAATCAAAGCCAATGTTATTAAAACCAACAAGCCTTGATTCAGAACTTTTTAGAGAGTTTAGAAATTTAACAAGCGGTTCAATATCGTTGGTCCGTTCACTAACTTCAAAAAATTCACGTGTGGCCGTTAAAGGGTGCATGAAACTGGCGGTGAAAACATTGGGGTACGTTTCCAGATCATACACCCAATCTAACGGGTTAAATAATAACAGGTCACTAAACGCATCTTGGACACCGCAATGGTCACAAACAACGTGATGTTGAGGATAAATTTTACCACAACCGTTGATTTTATCGCACTGGCGGCGTCCATATAGCATTAGCTTGCCTTTGGTAATGCTGCAACCACTTCTTCAGTGTAACCCACTGCTACCAGCTGTTCCTTTGACCATGTAGAGCCATCAGGAAGTTGATACCTTACTTCTGGTGCCTGCAATAAGTCGTGAGCAGGTGCGGGAGGTGGTGCCAATGGTGCAGCAGGACCAGCGCCAGGAACAGAAGCAGCCGGTGCTTGAGTGGCACCATTACCAAAAACCTCACTAGCAGATGGACCGCCCTCACTTATAATAGGTTCTCCAGCGCGTGACAGTTCAAGCATTTTAGGATTGATATATACACCAGGACTTTGTGTAGACTCATTGCCTTTCACGTTGATTAAAACTCTTGCATAGTCACCTGTTTTAATCTCATTATCATTGGCAATTTGTTGTAAAGGATCATATTTACCAACATGATAACAACTAATATTAAAACGAGTGGTACAGTTAATAATCCAATTTCCTGGCCAGCCTTCGCGTGTAGCTGGAACCTTGCCAACTTTATTTGGTATAAGGCTGTCACCATCCGTTATTTTCCATGCAAAAGTTGGTGCACCATGTTCACCGCGTGGGAAATCTTGTACACCTCTGTCATAAATTATTTTACCCCAATCGGTTGTGCGCCAATCTTGAGATCCATTTTTAGGAATTGCCAGTGCAAAATATGATTCTGTAGCTTGTACGCCTTCAGCATTTAATACTGGTACTTCCTGTTTTGTTTGTGGATCTATTTTTGTTACTTTGTTACGGATCATAGGGTGGCCCATTACAATACGACCTTCTAATAAAACTTCTGTTATTGTATTACTCATTTTGAAAATATCCTTTTAGCTTGATTAACATTACTTTCTACGATTTTTACACCTGAACGTGATTTGATAGAGAATGCCTTAATCACATCCTCATCAACACCTAGTTTAATTGCCTGATTAGGCGTGATTAACTCCTCCTTTTTTAAGTTTTTACCCAACATTGAACCCATGGCCACGACCTGCTCAAAAGGTTTGTCCCATTTTAAACGCCCGAATGTGTCTTGTGTTTTCCAGCCTGGAACAGATTTACCGGCTTTAAGCTTGCTAGATACTTGCGTTTCATAGCCAGACTCTAAACACTTCAATTGTTCTAAAGCGCGTCGTACTAATGATAATTGTACTCCGAGTGCGTGATCTGATAATTCAACAGGTAACGGACTGCTTGCGGCTTCAAAAAGTTGGTTTCCAGCCGTTAATGCTGCAGTGCAAGCGTGACGACCAGGGCAATATTTGCAGTGATCACCCGTGTTTGCCTCTGCATCGTCACTCAATGCTTTTTCGGCATTAGCTTCTAATTGGTTAAAATAAGGCCGTAAATCACTGGCTTTAACAACCCATTTCCTGATTGGGCCGTCAGGGTGAAACGCTCTAGGCTGGACTATACGCATATGCACGGTTAAATGTTGGTCAGCAACGCCATTAATGCTTAATTCATGCAACAAGCCTGAAACATAATTGATTAACTGCCAGTTTTCATACGCTTCAACAACACCAAAGCCGTATTTATAATCCCAAATATATATATGACCTTTTTCTCTGTCATGTAAACAAGCATCACACGTACCAAATGATTTTTCATGTATATTTGGCGCTTTAATAGGGTATTCTACCTTAACCCTGTCAAACAGGCCGGTACTACACATGACACTGTACACATCATTCGCGTATTCTAACGCGCCATCATACATATTCTGGTCGAATACAACGCCATTCGATGCCGTCTGACCCACATAAACCGAAGCCTCACCAATTTCAAGACCTGATTGCATGAGTCGAATTAATCCTTCACCAATTTCATGCGAAGCCTCACCAATCGCCGCCGCTTCTGATTGCTCAGTTTCGGGATATAGTTGATTCATTCCAACCCATGCAGTACAACCACCAGGTTTACCCCATATGCCAGCAGCGGAAGGTGGTATTATTGAATGACTCATAAACCTAAAACCTGAACTACTTTAGGGATTAAATCAGGCCGTGCAGCAAGTAAACCAATTGAAGCTATACCGACTTGATCAGCCGCTTTTTGCATATCATCAGGGCTTTTCCCTGCACTGGTTGCAGCAGATAGTAAGCCTGGTAATGTCATTACAGTATCGTTATTATACTTTGTGGCAGCTTCTTTGAATGACTCATTAGCTGTTTCAACAGAAACACCAACACTACCAACTTTTTGAAAAGCTTCTTGTGCTGTTGTAACTGAACCGAGGTTTTCACGCGCAATTGCTACATCTTCTACCGATTCTGTAGCTAAAGCATCCATTTTAGGAATTGTTTCCGACGGGGTTGCAAATTCTTTACCAACAGACATTAATTGTTTTAGTTCTGCTTCGACTTCGTTAATGGTTAATTCATTTATGCCGCGTTTCTTTTTCCACATCCCACCTTTTGTTTTTGCTTTACTTCCACTATGAATTCTATCGTCCCATGGTATGCCGTAAGTATCTAAGTCTGGTATTTCTGAATTTTCTATTGCTTCGTTAAAGTCGGGGTGATCATCAATTGATCCATCTTCGTTTAAGATTCCAACTTTTTGTGGTTGAATTGGTATATCTACCCTGCCTGATAGTTGCGGTTCTGTGAGTATTTCTTCAACTAAACCTTTACTATTTTCTGTTGTAATAGTATGGCTAGTGGACGTGTCGAAATCGTCTTCAGGGTTGATCACCTCATCGTAACAATCACCAGCCAATGCCTCTAGCATTTCAGCAGCTCTTTTTAATGCTCTATACTTTACAGGTACGGTTAAACTAATCGTTTCACTCATGGCTTTCCCTTTGTTAAGTTGTTGAGATTTTGGATTGTATGGGGTATTCTCCAAGTAGTCAACAGTAAGTAGAGAAATTATAAATGTTTCGTTTAAGACCATATCAACACGACATTAAACAGCTTATTTATGAAGCGTGGAATTCCTCAATACGCTTCATAATTGCGGTACTGCCAACGGGGGCGGGTAAGACCGTTACTTTTTCCGACATTATAAAAGAACATAAAGGACCTAGTTGTGTAATTGCACACAGACAAGAATTAGTCGGTCAAATTTCATTAGCTTTAGCAAGAGATAAAGTAAGGCATAAAATAATTGGACCTAAAGAGGTTATTAAACTGTGCGTGAACCTACACATGAATAAAGTTGGAATGTCTTATTATGATCCATCGTCAAAATGTGCTGTTGCTGGTGTCAATACATTAACAAGACGAGAAGTTGAATTAAAAACGTGGGCAAACTCAGTAACGTTATGGGTTCAAGATGAATGTCACCACATTTTAAAAGAAAACATTTGGGGGAAAGCCGCTAAAATGTTTCCTAATGCTAAAGGGTTGGGGGTTACTGCAACACCCGAACGTGCAGACGGTAAAGGTTTGGGCGCTCATGCAGACGGTATTTTTGAAAAATTAGTGGTAGGCCCTGGGATGCGGTGTCTAATTAAAATGGGTTATTTGACCGATTATAGGATCTTCGCGCCCCCCTCTGATATTGATTTATCTAGCGTGACAGTAAGTAAAAAGACTGGTGATTATAACCCCGCAAAATTAAAGACAGCCACACGTAAAAGTCACGTGATTGGGGATGTGGTAAAACACTATAAGCGCATTGCCGACGGTAAGCTAGGCGTAACATTCGCAACGGATGTAGAGACAGCAACCGATATTGCGCAACAGTTTAACGAGTCGGGTGTACCTGCAGAAGTGGTTAGTGCTAAAACACTAAGTGCTGATAGAACAAACATCATAAAGCGTTTTGAAAATAGGGAAATATTGCAGCTAGTAAACGTTGATTTATTTGGTGAGGGTTTTGATTTACCTGCAATTGAAGTAGTTTCTATGGCTCGTCCTACGCAATCCTACGCGCTATTTGTTCAACAATTTGGCAGGGCTTTACGGTTAATGGTTGACATTGACAATTGGGACACTTTGACAGATTGCCAGCGCGTTAACTACATTGCACAAAGTACTAAACCACATGCCATAATTATTGATCACGTCGGTAACGTCGAGCGTCACGGATTACCAGACTCACCGCGAACATGGACACTTGACCGGCGAGATAGACGAAAAGCAAGCGCTCCCACCGATGTAATCCCTGTAAAATCCTGTCCTAGTTGTACAGCCGTTTTTGAAAGGTTGCATAAGGCGTGTCCTTTTTGTGGACATATATCGCCCCCCATGGGTAGAAGTTCACCCGAACAAGTTGACGGTGATTTAATCGAGTTGGATGCTGATGTGCTTGCAAGGATGCGTGGTGAAATTGAAAAGGTTGATATGGATCCAAACTTATACCGTGTTGCCTTGGCTGAAAAATATGTACCTAAAATTGGTCAATTAGCACATGTCAAACGTCATGTTATCCGTCAAGAAAATCAAAAAGTATTACGTAATACAATGGCTTTGTGGGGTGGTTATGAACGTGCGGATGGTAAAAGTGACAGTGAGATTTACAAAACGTTTTACTTTACATTTGGCGTAGATATGATGACCGCCCAAACATTAAAAACAACAGAAGCATTAGAATTAAATGAAAGAATTAATAATCAGTTGACAAAGCGTTTTACTATGGCATAGTGTCAAGTACTGGGAGTTGTTGGCGAATGGGTAGCTACGGTAGAGGGGTAATTGCCTCACAGATTTGCAGAACAAACAGTCAAGTAAACTATGGTTCGATTCCATACGCCCCCACCACTTAATTTAATAAAGAGAACTGTAATGAACAGATTTGATGAACACGGTCAACCTGTGACCAATAATGAACCAAGCAAAGCACGTATGATAATTGTCACAACTTTAGTGTGTCTATTTGTAATATTGCCCTTTGTTTGGGCTTTTAGTTAGAAGGAATGACTCAATGTCTAAACGTAAAGTGTTTTGGGATTCGTCAAAACAAGGAACCTATGAACATGGTTAAAGAAATATACCGTTTAATACAGGATATACGATACAGCTACCCCTTTGATACAATTACAACCACTGGTTGTTGTGCTGTTAAATCATGTAAACAATCAGCTAGAAGTGGTAGTACATGTCCTGATTGCTTAGAGATTAAATTAGCAAAACTTGTAGGTAAAGAAAAGGCAATTGTATTTCATACAATAACTAAACAAGCCGCTGTTTTAGCTAATAATATGATTGAAGATTGTAACAAGTGCGTAGTTTGTGACGAAGTTGTTTTAATCGGTGAGGACTGTCACGAAGATTGCAAAGCAGAATTACATAAAATGGTCGGGGGTACTGAAAATGGGTAGCAAAAATAAATATAGTAGAGAAATTAAAAAAGATGTATTCGTGGACGTGTACGATGTGCTTTATGCGTTTAATGTTACTTGCCCTGCTCTTGCGCACGCTGTTAAAAAGTGTTTGGCGGCAGGTCAAAGAGGTGTTAAAAGTACAACACAGGATAAAAAGGAGGCTATAGAATCACTCCATAGGTCCATAGAGCTTGAACAAAATAATCCATCACTTTAAACATAAAGGAACTGTAGAAATGTTATATTCAATATTAGCCATAATACCTGGTGCATGGTTATTAGTATTAGTTTGTGTGTTTTTGTTTTCAGCTTTAACATTGTACAGTAAAAAAGAAATACCGCTGAAGTATCGGATCAACGCAACGTTTCAATGGGTAGCTGTTTTAGGTGTTTTGTTAATTGCTTATGGTGCCGGTTTATTTATGGCATTTCTTGCCGTGTTTACCGCTAAGAAAATGAAAAATGCCTTTGGTGAAATTGAACAAGAACACTCAGAAGAATACAAGGCGCAAGGATCTAGCCATTTATGGGAGTACTGGGCCTCACCAATACCATTTATTAGGTGGTGGTCTAATTATGAGGATGGTGATTTGGGAGAGCCAAGCGGGAAGCAGTCGGCGAGGTGCAAAGGAGAAGAGCGCGGGTTCTGGAATCGATATCATTGGAATGCAGTCAGAAACCCGTTCAATATGGGTAAGCGCACGTTGCCTTTCTTCCATTGCATTATAGAAGAGTGCAAAATAAATGCGTGGGGCGATAAGGTTGTTACAGATAAATACAAAGGCGGGGGTGGTTGGCAGTTCACGAAGGCTACGCACTTGAAAACAGGAAAGGTTTATTATGGTTATTACTCGGTAAAACAGCTTCCGACAGGAAAAGTTAGAGTCCACAAGTTCGGTTTTAAAATCAAGCCATCGCACGCTGGAATTATTCAAGATGCAGACGATAAAGACAAGGCGTTTACGTTTAGGTATCAGCACTCAAGTGAGATTAATTAGATGAATAAATGGGCCATTAAATGGGGTGTACCATACGAAGCGTTAGAGGACTTACGTTGTCAATTTGGAATGGTACAGACAGAACCAGAAGCACACCTATCGGGCGACAGCGAGGCAGCCGTACAGACGCGCATACGCATGGAAGCATCGCGTAAAGGCTGTAGGTTATGGCGTAACAATATAGGCGCTACCCTTGACGACAGGGGTAATTTTATTCGTTATGGTCTGTGTAATGACTCAAAACAAATGAGCAGTAAAATAAAATCATCGGATTTGATAGGCATTAAACCCGTCACCATTACGCCTGATATGGTTGGTACTGTCATTGGTCAATTCTTAGCCCGTGAAGTTAAGGTAGGCGACTGGAAATATACAGGTACACCAAGAGAAAAGGCACAGTTAAAATTTATAGAACTCGTCAACGGTCTAGGGGGCGATGCAGCTTTTGCTAGTTCTGAAGTTGACGTCGTAGACAATACGCGATAGTATGTTAAAATCTAACCAAAACAGCAATCAAATGAATAAAAATCACGTAACCGATGTTGCAAAGCAGCTAATTAAAAAGAATGGCCTAATCAACCTTTCTCGTAGCGGACTATGTAAAGAAGCTGGAATACCGGACGGCTCTTTTCATCATGTGGTTGGTTGTACTTTTTCAGAATTTGTTAAGACAATGGAAGAGACTAAAAGTAAAGGTTGTGTGGTTGTATATAAAAGTCGTGTGCCTGCAGCAATGCGCAAGGCTCAGATATTGAATGTGGCCGTTGATATATCGTTTAGACTAGGATACTACGCTCTAACAAGGGATGGTGTAGCTAGTGCCGCCGGTACGTCGTTTAGTCTAGTCACTAAGTATTTTGGTACGATGCAGGGATTGAAAGACGAGGTTATGAAAGAAGCTATATCACGCGAAATACCAGAAATAATTTTACAAGGTATGGTTATTGATGATCCAATTGCTATGAACGCCCCGCAAGAATTAAAAGACAAAGCAACTCAACTAATTTGTAAGGCGGTTGATTAGAGATAAGCGTACAGTGCAAGTACAGAACCGTTAGGATTACCCCTGGCGGTGCTTATGAGGTGTGGGTGCCATCTTTTGTACAAGTATCCAATTCTTTAACAAACTGAACAACTTTTGGGTGGTCTTCAAGTTTGTACTTGTGTTCTCTTACAACATAACCCTTTTCTTTAAGCTTTTTGCGGTATTTTATTTTTCTCTCATTGGCTTTTTTTAACTGTT
>Ga0315315_10000471_pt1 | contig 33639 bp, 41 predicted proteins | sample M140m3416metaG_FD_203699 | JGI IMG/M metagenome (GOLD analysis project Ga0315315, IMG submission 203699) | Ammonia-oxidizing marine archaeal communities from Monterey Bay, California, United States - M1 40m 3416 | ecosystem: Environmental > Aquatic > Marine > Intertidal zone | place: USA...
CCCTTTTTTTACTTAAAGAATACAACGCTTATACTCTTTACTTGAAAGTCATTATTTTTAGAATAATAAGTTTGTTGGGAGAATTATGTAATACTTAAACTTAGATATTGGGTTTGTTTATGTTAATAAGTTATTTGATTAGAAAAAACAAAAACATGGTAACTGATTAAAAAACTGGAGTAAAACCTGGGAATAAAAATAAACTAGATCCTTATATTGTAAATAGAAAAGTAGCACTTAATATTTTTGGTTAATAAGAAAAATATTGTAAGAAATCTTGGATTTCTTACAAATTGTCAGTATCTATTCTATGAATTCGTTTTAGTTAGAGTAACTGTACTATTGAATAAATTTTAAAAATTCTCGTTCAAAACTAAATAATGCTCGGTTAGTCGTTCCTCCAATTAATAATTGCTGATCTCTTCGAAGTATCCAAACTTGAGAATATGTGACATAACTTAATAGTGTACTTAACATTAAGAAAAAAAATCCTACGTAGATTAATGGAATGCCAGGATCACTCTTGATCTGTAAACCTGTTGAACTAAGAATTTCTGTTAAGGTAAGATTTTGATTGATATTTAAAGTCTCATTAATTTCTAGATTCCCCAAAAATTGACCTTCTTGATTATAAATTGAACAGTATCCTTCTAAATTATCACTTAAGAGAATGATTCCATTCTTAACGGATTGATTTTGTGAAATCCATGTTAACCAAATTTTTTCTTGATTTGGAAAAGCATTTACTAAAGGATATTCAACTGTCTGTTGGAATTTATTTTTAAACCTTAGGCCAATTAAATTCCAATCTGTTTGATAATAGTAAACTCCATTTTGAATAACGGGATAATTTACAGATATTGTCTTGCGTTTTATTTCTATTCCTTTATTATTTAATATTGAAATATCAGAATAAAATTGAGAAATTGTTTTAGTTTTAGTGTAAGTTATCCAAAAGTCATTAACTCTTGTTACAGTTTGTGGAATAACGGTTAATTTTCCATTTGATAAGATATTTTGAATATGAAAATTTTCCGTTTTCGGGACTACCTCTTGTGCTTTAAAACCAAATAATGAACCAATAACGGTACCTAGAAGGATTAAAATCATACTAAAATGAACAATGATTGGAGCAATTCTGCCAATTAATCCTTTATACGAATAAACTAAGTTTTTTTGTTGGAAAATTGAATATTGTTCCATTTTAATAGAGGTCAAGACTTTTGCAAAAGAACCACTTGATAAAATGGTATAGTTATTTAATTTAGAAAAAGTTTTAGGTGTTCTGAAAAATTGACACCGTCGTGCAATTTTGAGTGACGGTAATTGTTGCAAGAAACTACATAAGATTAAACTACAACCAAATAATAATATTAACAATAAGAACCACCATGTTTTGTAAACATGGTCAAACCCAAAATAAATTATTTTATCCCAAGATAAAAATCCAAATATGGGATTCGTTAACGGATAATTTGTTTTATAAATTTCAATAGATTGATCTTGTTCAATTATGGTTCCAATAATACTGCAAGAACTAATTAATAAGAGTATAAAAATTGAAAATCTTAAGTCAGCAAATAAACGAAAAATTTTTTGTTTCATTAAAAGGAAAATTTTTAACTTAAATATAGATGGGTTCAGAAGATGCTAAACGGATTTGGCCCGAAGTTGCCCAATTTTGTAACTTTATCATTTGATTACTCTCTAATTTTGCTAGTGGAATACACTCTTTTAAAGCAAGACAAATATCTTCAGTTGTAACTTCGCGTTTTTCATAGAATGCTTGATACATTCCTTCAATGATACTTTGACGGATTTCGGCTCCTGAAAAAGATTCAGAAAGTTGAGCAAGTTTTTGGTAATTAAATAATTCCCAGGTAGCTGGTCGAAACTCTTTAAGATGTATTTTAAAGATTTCTTCTCGTTCTTCAATTTTTGGTAGATCTAGGAAAAAAATTTCATCAAATCTCCCTTTCCGAATAATTTCTAAAGGTAATAAATCAATATTATTAGCAGTCGAAATAACAAAAACAGGTTTTGTTTTTTCAGACAACCAACTAATAAATGTGGCCAGTACCCTGTTACTTGTCCCACTATCTCCTTTACTGTCAGTATTTGTGAAAGCTTTATCAATTTCATCAATCCATAAGACACAAGGTGAAATTGCTTCTGAAACATTAATCATTTGTCGCAATCTTGATTCAGATTCACCAACAATACCGCCAAATAATTTACCGACATCTAACTTCAGCAATGGTAACTGCCAATCATTGGCAATTGCCTTTGCAGTTAATGATTTTCCTGTTCCTTGAATGCCAATTAATAATAATCCACGTGGAGTAGGTAAGCCATAATTTGAGGCTTGAATACTGAATGCAGTCTTTCGTTTTACTAGCCAATCTTTTAAATTTTGTAAACCACCTAAACTTGTGATTTGTTCATTTACAGAACAGTATTCCAGAATCTCTGTTTGACTAATAATTTGTTTTTTTTCATCTAGTAAAACATTAATACTATTTTCATCAATTGTCTTATAAGTTGCAATAATTTTTGATAAGACTCTTCTAATTCGTTCTAAAGATAATCCTTGACAAGCTCTTGTTAAATTTTCAAATAGTTCGGGATTAACGTTAATATTTAAAGAATTAACTAATCGCGTTAATTCTTGATCAATTTCGTCCTCTAAAGGTAATTGAAATTGTAAAACAGTAATCAAGTCTTGTAACTCTTTAGGAATGGACAAATCTGAGCCAATAATAATTATTGTTTTTGGTTGTAATTTTAAAATTCGACTTAAATTTCTTAGTTTTCTAGAAATTGAAAGGTCATTTAAAAAACGGTTAAAGTCTTTTAGTAAAAACAAAGCGGGAGTCTCAGAATTTATTCGTTCTATAAGCTCTAAAGCTTGTAACGGATTTCTCTTAGCAAATCCTTCGTTATTTGGATTATTCGTATAACCATCGACAAAATCCCAACTGTATATAGTACGGTTTAGATTTGTCTTCACATTTTTACGAATGATATACTCTACTCGATCTTCTTCAATTGTATTAATATAAATAATTGGATAGCGAGCTTTTAAGAATAGTGCTAATTCACTAGTAAATTTCATAAAATATTCAGTCAAAGTTAGTTCGCTGAGGCATTATTAGTGTAAAAAGAAAACATTAATTATTATTTAGTATTAGAATAAGTTATTAAACAAACTCTAATACTAAATAATAATTAACGACTAATTGTTAATAACTTTCTTCCTTTTTTGCGACGGTTTTTTATCGTTTTACGTCCTTGTGAACTAGACATACGAGCTCGAAAGCCCGATAATTTCAAAATCGAATATCGACTTTTATTTGAAAGAGTGCGTTTTGCCATATTTTGGATTTAATTAAAAATAATTTTTTTTATAAAACAGAAAAGCCTAATAAATCATGAATGATTAATTTAGTGATATTTCTTGTTCGTATACTAAAGAAAGTAAATGCATCTTTTTTGTATTCAGTTAAGGGATTTTGTTGACCATAACTACGCCAGCTAACGGCTTCGCGCAGTAAAGGCATTTCTTGTAGATGTTCACGCCAAACTTTATCAATATTGACTAAACAAATTGTTCGTTCTGTAGCGTTAGTAAGTTTGTCTCCATATATCCTTAATTCATTTCGTTGCCTTTGATAGGCTAACCAAAATTCACTAAGTAAATATTGTTGTAAACTTATAGGATCGTTTGAGTTAATAATAAAGCTTTTACCAAAATATTCTTCTAGTATTAATGCAGTCTCATCTAAAGATAAATTTGACTTTTGCATGTCTCGTAAAAGTTGACTAATAAACTGTTCACCATAACCAATTATAACTTTTTCGATTGATTGACTGTTTAAAATTTGGGTTCTGGTAGAATAGATAATTTCGCGCTGTTTACTTAAAACTCTATCATAATCAAAAAGATTTTTTCTTTGTTGATAAGCTCGTTCTTCCACTTTTTGTTGAGCAGAATTTAGACTTCGTGTAAGTAAGCCAGACGATAATGGTGAATTTTCTTCCATACTTGATTCAAAAAATCCTTGCATTCGTGGTCCACCAAAAAGCCGCAATAAGTTATCATCTAAACTTAAAAAAAATTGTGAAGTTCCAGGATCACCTTGTCGGCCACATCTTCCGCGTAATTGATTATCAACTCGACGTGAATCATTTCGTTCAGTTCCAATAATATATAATCCACCTAAGTTTTTGACAATTTGATTTTCTTGTTGTTGATGCTTTTTATAGTATAACTTTAATTCGTCAATTAAAAATTGAATAGCACATTGATAAGAAAGAGTTGGAACTGATATTTTATCATTTTCTTTTAAAGCTCGTAAAATTTCTATATCGGATAAATTTAGAAACAATGGATCATTTAAAATTGAAAAAAGAACACTTAAAAATCGTTGCGATTTATACTTCAACTGTTTTTTCAAAGGTGAGTTAAAAATATCGGAACTCTTTGTAGTCGTGTAGGTCCGGGCAAGAGTTAAAATATCATATAATTCTTTTTGAACATTAAACGCAATATTTCCCCCAAGTATGATGTCTGTTCCTCGTCCTGCCATGTTAGTTGCGATCGTAATCGAACCTTTTTTACCTGCTTGAGCAACAATTTCTGCTTCTCGCCGGACGTTCTCGGGTTTGGCATTTAAAAGTTGATAAGACAATTTAGATTCATTAAGTAACCCTGCTAAAAGTTCAGACTTCTCAATTGTAGTTGTTCCAATCAAAATTGGTTGACCTGTTGAAGAAATTTCCTTACAAGTTTCAGAAATAGCATTCCATTTTATAAGCTCGTTTTTATAGATTAAATCAGATAAATCTTTTCGTAAAGTTGGACGAGCCGTAGGTATTTCATCAACTGATAGTTTATAAATTTTTTCAAATTCAATTTCGGCTGTCTTTCCAGTTCCTGTCATACCTGACAATTTAGGATAAAGTAAGAAAAAATTCTGATAAGTAATTTCAGCGTGTGTTTCAGACTTATTACGAATTGTTAATTTTTCTTTTGCTTCAATAGCTTGATGGAGTCCGTCACCCCACCGTCGATCTGGCATAATTCTTCCCGTAAATTCGTCAACAATTACAATTCGATCATTTTCAATAATATAATGAACCTGATTAAAGAATAAAGCACTAGCTTTAATTGCATTAATTATGTACGGAATCCATGGATCACGTAAGTCATATAGATCTTGAATTTGAAGTATTTTTTCAACTTGTAGGCTTCCCTCATCGGTTAGGACAACCGTTTTATTTTTTTCATCAATTGTATAATGAACCTTCGCCTGCAAATAATTCATTATTTCAGCAGCAATAATATATTTGTCAGATGGTGTATCTTTTTGATCTGAAATAATTAAAGGTGTCTGGGCCTCGTCGATCAAAATTGAATCAACTTCATCTACAATACAATAATTAAATGGACGAAGTCGTAGATTCGAAGAATTTAATTCCATGTTATCACGTAGAAAATCAAACGTTACTTCATAATTAGTTACATAAGTAATATCTGTATTATAATTCTTTTTTCGTTCTAAAGGTGACATCTGATCTTGGATTAATCCCGTATTTAAACCCAATAAACTATAAATTTGTCCCATTGAAGCATGATCACGACTAGCTAAGTAATCATTTATCGTAATAATATGAACACCCTTTTCAGTTAGTGCATTTAAGGAAGCAGATAATGTTGCCACAAGAGTTTTTCCTTCTCCTGTCTTCATTTCTGCTATTTTTTGATTATTTAAGACAATACCACCAATTAATTGAACATCAAAGTGACGAAGTCCTAAAGTTCGTAAGCTAGCTTCTCTTGTTAATGCAAATGATTCACCAATCAATGAATTCAAATTATTGGATTGTTGGTAGCGTTTCTTTAGTTTAAAATTTTCAACACGTAACTCATTGTCACTAAACGTTTGAAACTTCTCTTCTAAAGAGTTTATTTGATCAACTAGATTTTGATATTTTTTGGTAATAGACTTCTTTCGTAGTAGGATTTTTTTCATTCAAAAGTATTGAACTGTTTTTAAACAATAATATTTACACGTTTCTTTTTTCCTTCAGAATAATCAAATTTGATAATTCCTTCTTTTAATGCGAATAGAGTAAAATCTTTTCCACATCCCACATTAAGACCAGGCTTAAATTTCATTCCCCGTTGACGGATTAAAATGTTTCCAGCAACAACTTTCTCACCTCCAAATTTTTTGACACCTAATCGTTTCGCATTTGAATCGCGACCATTTTTCGTACTTCCTGCTCCTTTTTTATGCGCCATAATTTTAAATTCCTATATTCTATGATTACTTTTTAACTTATATTTTCAATAAAAACTCTTGTTAATTCTTGACGGTGACCTTGTTTTTTACGTGTTTTCTTTTTTGGCCGCATTTTATAAACAGTTGTTTTTTTCCCTCGAAAATGTTCTAAAACTTTACCTTTTACTTTAACATTTTGTAAATGAGGTTGACCAACAAATAACTTTTCACCGTCATTCATTAATAGAACTCGATTGAGAGTTATTTGCTTTCCTAATTCAGTCGGAATTCTATTAAAGTCATAGTATTTCCCTTCTTCAATCCAAAATTGTCTTCCACTAATTTCGGCAATTGCATATTTCATAATTTAAATTAGTTTATTTTTACTTATACTAAATGATACTAAAATTTTTTTTAAATCGTCAACTTTTTTAAAAATATCCACCTTTATTTTTAGCCTTTACTCTTTCTTTGTAAGCGTTTTAATTCATTATAAAATAATTGAAACGATTTTGATTTTGAACAATTGGGGTTACTAATTATGGATAATTGACGATTGATATTAAGATTTTCAATTTTTAAAATTCTAATTTGTTTTAATCGCATTTCATTTTCAATTGAAGACGAAGATACAAATGCTGCCCCTAACCCTAGACTAACAGCGGTTTTAATACCTTCAATCGAATTTAATTGTAAAATGGTTTTTAGAGCATTTGTTTGAATTTTATTTTGAACTAAAATATTGTCAATAAATTTTTTAATTGTTGAAGTGGAATGAAGAGTTATAAAATCTAAGTAGTATAAATCTTCTTTTGTAATTACTTTCTTAATAGCGAATGGGTGTGAATTCGAAACAATTAAACTTAGTTCATCATTGACAAACGGATGAAGAGTCAGTTTTTTTTGTAGCTTTTTCGAGATTTCGCCTCCCACAATTGCTATATCAATTTCTTGGTTTATGACACTTGTAGCAATTGTTCGGGTAGAATTTACTTGAACTTTTAAATTAATTTGGGGATAATTTTGAGCAAATGAAGCCAAGATTCTTGGCATTAAATAAGTTCCCGTTGTTTGACTGGCACCTACTTTTAAATTTCCTCTGTCTCCTTTTTTTAAATCAGTTAAAGCTCGACAGCTTTCTTCACAAAGACTTAAAATCCTTTCAGAATATTGTAAAAACACTTTTCCCTCTTCAGTAAGAGAAACATCTTTACGTTCACGATTAATTAATATAGTGTTTAGATTATCTTCTAAAATTCCAATTTGTTTACTTAACGAAGGTTGTGAAATGTATAAACTAGAAGCAGCATTAGTAAAATTTTTTTTTGATGCAACCGCCTTTAAAATACGTAGCTGCTGAAGCGTAAAAGGAAACATATCTATTGTTATTAAAAAACTGATTTCAAAAATTGATTGCGGATGGAGGGACTTGAACCCTCACAACAAATGTTACCAGAATCTAAACCTGGCGCGTCTACCAATTCCGCCACATCCGCTAATTAAAATTTAATTGGTAAATTAATTTAAGGACACTGAATAAAGATTTACTCAGTGTCAGTTTCATCTTCATCTATGCTATATACAAAACTTGTTGGTTTTCCTCGTAACATTGATTTAGCTAGTGAAAATGATTTTTGTGCAGCCTTAAATCCTTTTCTTTTCCAATTTGCTTTACGAGCATTTTTTTTTGCTTTCGATTTTCTCTTTTTAGGTACCGCCATTAATATTATTTCTTATGTTAATATGTTAAGATTAATCATAAATAATTTTACTCTAAAAGTCAAATTTTAATCAAATAAATTTAGAAAAATATATTTTGTTAGTTTAAATAAAAAATAACTCCTGAAATAAAACTAATTTTGATAGATTGTATATTCGGTTTTGTTCTGTAGCAATCTCAGTATTACGTAGTAATATACAAATCATCAGTCCCAAAGAAGCACTATATATGATTATAACATGTCTAATGTTTTGAGCTTAGAGTTTTATTATAGAAAAAAGGGAATTTTATAATTAATTAATGAACAAATGAAACATGATAGTTCTCATTTTTTGTCACAAGTGACTTAACAGCTAATTGAGAGTACCTTTAGCTAAATAAAATGAAAAATAAGTAAGTTTTGTGCATAAAGATTAAAAATAAAATGATTAAAAAGAGTTAGATAATTCTTCACTCTTCATTTAAAGCTTTCTGTAGCTTCAAAAAACAGTTTTTGATACAATCATAGAATTCTTTGTTTTGGTAACCTTCATCAAAATTATCACATTGAACGCTTAAAAAGCTTATCAAACTACCAAACTTGTATGACCTCGGATCTGGCTGAAAATTTTTTAACTTTTCTGAACCTAACTATTTTAGAAAACCATCATATTCATATACCAGTCTCTGACGGAGTTCGAAAAAGCTGTCGCTAAATTCTTCACCACTAATGATTTTATTAACGAATTTTTCCATAAGTAGGAGAAATAGAGTTCTACTTTTTCAATATATATATGATTGAATAGTTGCTGTATATTCTGATAATTCTAAATACTCATACTTACTTTCTTGATAAAATGATTTTCCTAGATTATTTAAATCTTCTGAACGTTTTAAGAATTATTTATAGCTTTTTTGATTGTAAGTCATTTTGAATTTCTAACATTATAAATAGAAGTAACCCGTTTATGAATTATCAAATTGTGATTTATCTATAAAAAATGGTCAGTTAAATAATAGGTTTTGAATAGACTAATTGATTAAATTAGAAGATGACAAACATTTTTTTACAATTTTGTGTTAAATGTTAAATAAAATTAGATTGAATCTAATTTTATTTAACATATCTAGAAGTATAAGCCCAACATATCAGGGAAAAAGCGATTAATTTCAATTATGAAACCTGCTGTAAATGTCATCCAAATAGTTAATAGAACTGGAGCTGTCGATAAATATTTTTGAAAATCTTCCATAAAAATTTAAGTTAGAGTAAATAATCTAATATTATTAAAATAATATTAAGTAAACTGGATACTAAAAAATTAGCGAGGTGAGACTGTCACTTCATTATCAGATGCTACTAAATCACCACTAATTAATTCTTGCCATGCGGAAATAGGCCAAATGTATCCAGTAGTCATAATTTTTAAAGCCAGTGGAACATTTATAATAATTTCATTTTCAGCTGGGTTTTTAGTTGTGCTTACTGCACGTACATATTTACGACCAACCCAACCAATCCAGCCAGAGATATAGATAAATCCAAAACCAGGTAAAATAAATTCCGAAGCATGGCTCCATCTTCCATCAGCAATTAAATGTGGTAAACCGTCTGTACCACATAATAAGTCTGATCGACTATATTTATCAAAACGAGCTTTAGTTCTATCAATTTGTTGTTGTAATGCTAATGCTGGAGGTGAATCTTTTTCATATTGGTTCATTCTTAATTCCAGTTTTTTGACACTACCATTTAATCTTTTTGTAAAAGCCGGTGAATCAGCACATTTTGTCAACCCACCAATATCTGCAAAAGCTTGATTTGGTGTAAAGATTAATAACAGAGCAAAAAAGAAAGCAATTATATTAAAACGTTTCATGATTATAATCCAATAGTTTAAATTTAATTTTTGGTAAAAGAATTTAGATAAAAACGGAAACTATTAACATATGTCTATGAGATATGTTTGTACAATTTGAAAAAAAAAATTGTTTAATCTATAAATTGTTTATAGAGAAGTTAAATTTAGCCGTCCAAACCTTCTTTATATAAAAAAGGTTTGAACGTTAAGAGACTTTAAATTATTCAAAATCTTTACGATTTGGATTTCGTGATGGATCTCCAGAAAGAAGACCAAAAATAAATAAAGAGACGAAGAAGATAACCGTTGTATAAACCAAAATTTTTAAAGTTAGCATTTAATTTTTCTTAAGAGTTATTTTTAATAGTATATATTATACTAAAATAAAATGATTCTAAATTATTTTTGGTCTTTTGTAAATAAAAATAAAACTTGTAATTTAAACAGGTGTACGATAGAGTAATGAAATTTTAGAAACATTTAAGTGATATTCATATTCCTTGTTTTTTGTTTCTGTTATAGAAAAATTATTAAATGGATCAGATTGATTTTTCTGAATTTTTATGGTTGGTTCAGAATTCATGTTTTGAATCATTTCTAACTCTCCTTCAACCGTGACATAATCTCCTTTTTGGAAATATGCTTGAGCTTCAACCCCCAGATTTCCAGCAAGGTGAAGAATGATCCTAGTTAATGGCTGTCTTTTTTTACTTTCAAGTTGTTGTTTATTACTTTCTAAAGATTTTTGTTGATCGGGCGATAATCGCGTTTCGCAAAATACTACTTTTGTTTTACTATTTAAGACACTATAAGTGTTAAAATCTCCGGTTAATTTTACTGATCCTAAAAAATAATTTATACTATCAGTTTTCATTTTTAAATTATTAGATTTCTTTGTTTTTGAACATCTTCGAAATTAATATCACGTAAACGTTTTAATAATCGAATAAAATATTCTAGGAAATAATCATCTAGTTGAACAATCTCTTGTGAATCTACTTTAAACATTTTGTATAATTCAAAGGTTGATTTTGAAAAGTTATTTTCAGTATTTAAAACTTCAACAAAAGCTAATCGATCACTAATATTTTGACCCCATTCAAAAAAACCAAAAAAATTACTAATAGATTTAAGAGCAATCAATGGGATACGTTGAACTCGTGCCGTCTGACCAGCTAATTGTTCACATAATGAGATAATTTCAGATGATACCCATCCTTTTAATCCACTTAAGAAAAATGTCTGATTGATAGTTTGTGGAATTTGTAAAGCTCTGATAGCAAATTTTGAAATATCCTGTGTATCCATGTAAGCAATATAAGTATTTTCATTTGTTACCCATATTGGTAAATTTTCTAAAATTGGTATTGCATATTGCTCAATCAGGCCTTGATAGAATCCAGTTAAGCGAAAAATCGTATATGGAACTTCTGACGCTTCTAATTTTTTTTCAATCCCATATTTTAATTTCATTAAAGGAATATTTTCAAATTGCTCTACATTTTGAGCAGAAAAAAACATATAGCGTTGGATATTTGCAGCTTGAGCGGCTTCAATCAACGCAATTTTACCATCCCAATCAACCTTTTTTAATGATTCTAACTCGTTAGGTCTACTTGTTGACGCGTCAATAACAGCAGTAATTCCTTTAAAACATGGTGGTAGAGTTTCGGGACGCGTTAAATCACCATATACTAATTCTACACCCCATTCTTTTAAGAAACTTGCTTTTCTAAAATTTCGTACCATACAACGTACTGGATATCCCTTTAATAAGGCTTGTAAGACCATTTGGCGCCCTAAAGTACCAGTTCCTCCAATAATCAATAAACTCATATCTTTAAAACTCTTTAATTATTAAAAACTGTGCTTTGTAAAATGTCGGCTGCTTCTAGATTTACTAATTCTTTTTTTGTTAATATTTGACCTCGACTATCAAAAATTCTATTAGCTTGGCGCATACGAGCTCTGTCAAGAGCATTTTTAACACTCCTTGCATTTGCAAACAATGGTTTTTCTTTTCGTTTTTTAATATATTCTGATAATGCATCTTCTGCTTGTGGAGTTAATTTATACTGCTGATCATCTAGCATAATTTTTGCAATTTTAAGTAATTCTTCTACACTATAATCAGGAAAATCAATATGATTAGCAATCCGTGATGATAATCCAGGATTCGACTCATAGAATTTATCCATTGGTTCTTTATATCCAGCTAAAATAACAACTAATTCATCTCGTTGATTCTCCATAACTTGTAATAAAATCTCAATGGCTTCTGCTCCATAATCTCTCTCGTTATCAGGTTTATATAAATAATATGCTTCATCAATAAATAAAACACCACCCATGGCTTTTTTAAGGACTTCTTTTGTTTTAGGAGCTGTATGACCAATGTATTGGCCTACTAAGTCATCACGAGTTACTGTTAAAAGATGTCCTTTTGTAATATATCCTAATTGATATAAAATATCAGCCATCTTTAATCCAACAGTAGTTTTACCCGTCCCTGGACTTCCTGTAAAAGACATATGAAGTCCTGGATTAGCAGAAGTAATACCTAGATTTCGTCGTAATTTATCGATTAATAATAATGCTGCAATTTCACGTATTCTTGATTTCACTGGCGCTAAACCTACTAATTCTTCGTCTAATAAATTTAAAATTTTTGCAATTTCAGTTTTAGCATACTCTTCTTGCAAATTGATCGGTGTATTCATAAATGTAAATAGTAAAATAAATGATTATTTATATGTAAAACTAGATAGAACTAACTAGCTTTACAGATTTTAATAGTGGAGCGAGAGTCATTAAATATTAAATGTAAAAGTTGGGATACTAGATAGGCAAATAAATGCAAATCCAGCACTTCCACATGCTCCAACAAAGAACCCTCCTTTAAATTGGTTCCATGCTTTTCGAGTCTGAAGTTCGTTTTCCGACATTTTTGATTTTTCTTGTTTGAAGGTAGCTATACCATAGATGGTTAAGCCTAAGGTCAAAATAATAATTAAACCGATTGTTGATAAAAAGCCAGCAAACAAAGCAATGTCTGAATTTCTTAATGGGCCTAATTTTGCAAATGGACCAATTAAAAAATATCCATGTGCTAACCCAATTTCCAAACCACGTAATAAAGGCGTTAAACCAAACCGATAGGCTGGTAAATTTTGTAATATTGCCCGTGTAACGGCAGAAGATGTTATCGGCGTTGCTAAATGACCAACAGATGGATCATCATTATAAGCTTTAATAAAATTAGCCATAAAGTTAATTCAAAGATTAGTTAAATTAATAAAAAAATTATTTAATTAAATTAAATATCAGATTAGTTAAAATTCTGTAAAAAATTTTACTAACCAAAAATTTTAGATAGATTACTATATAATATATATTAATGTACAGAAAAATTTTTATAAATTTCATTTAAATAAAATAAAAGAGGGTTTTATGACAGTTGCTATAGATTATTTTTTATTAGTTGGATTTTGCTTTGCTCTTTCATCAGGCTTATTTTTAGGACTAAAATCAATTAAATTAATTTAATTCAAAAGTTAGATTGAATGGAAAAAGAAATTCGTCGAGATGAAATTACTGGATCACGAAGGTTTAGTAACTACTTTTGGTCATCTATTTTGTTTTTAGGAGGACTAAGTTTTTTACTAGCAGGGATGTCTAGTTATTTTAAAATTAATCTATTACCTTTTGCAAATTCGACAGAATTAGTTTTTATACCCCAAGGTTTAGTAATGATGTTTTATGGTACCTTAAGTTTTGGAATAAGTCTTTATATAGGTATCACTGTTTTTTTAGATATAGGGAGTGGTTATAATGAATATAATCGTATTGAAAATCTAGTGAAGATTGTTCGAAAAGGGTTTCCTGGTAAAAATCGTGAAATTTTATTAACTTATCCTTTAACTAATGTTAAATCAATTGGTATTAAGATTACAGAAGGATTAAATCCAACTAGAAGTCTCTATTTATGTTTAAAAGATGAACGTAATATACCGTTAAGTCCAGTTCAAGAACCCACTTCAATATCAAACTTAGAAGAAGAAGCAGCTAGCCTAGCAAAATTTTTAAATTTGAAGCTAGAGAATCTCTAATATTTTATTGACTTTATGTCAGCATAACCATATAATGATATTATAATAAATATTGTTATTATTATAGCGGGCATAGTTCAAAGGTAGAGCATTAGACTTCCAATCTAAGGATAGGGGTTCGATTCCCCTTGCCCGCTTTAGTGGCAAACTTTGAATGAGCAACAATTTTTTTATAAAGGAATATATTATGTCTGGTGGATCTACAGGTGAACGTCCGTTCTCAGATATTATTACTAGTGTACGTTACTGGATTATACACAGTATTACAATCCCATCACTTTTTGTCTCTGGATGGTTATTTGTTAGTACTGGATTAGCTTATGATGTATTTGGAACTCCACGTCCAAATGAATATTTCACGCAAGATCGACAACAAATTCCATTGGTAAATGATCGTTTCAGTGCAAAACAAGAATTAGAAGATTTAACTAAAGGTTTATAATTTTTAAAGGAAAAAATAATGACAAAAAACTTTAATCAACCTGTAGCCTATCCAATTTTTACGTTTCGTTGGTTAGCTGTTCATGGATTAGCTGTACCAACTGTATTCTTTTTAGGTGGAATTACAGCAATGCAATTCATTCAACGATAAATTAATCTAGATATATAGTGTAAATACGAGGTAATTTTTTTATGACAGGTCCAAATCCAAATAAACAAGCTGTTGAATTAAACCGAACGTCTCTTTACTGGGGACTTTTATTAATTTTTGTTTTAGCAGTACTGTTTTCAAGTTATTTCTTCAATTAATTTTTATATATTAGGAGCTTTTTTTATGGCAAATACAGGCAGAATTCCATTATGGCTTGTAGGTTTAGTCGGTGGATTAGCAGTAATCACAATGCTTTCTTTATTTATTTATGGTGCTTACTCAGGTTTAGGTTCATCATTATAATTTTAAGTTTTCATTACTAAACAATATATTCTAAAGATATTAATATATTGTTTAGTAATGAAAACTTTATAACTGAATTATTTTTATTCTTTGAGTTATCTTTTGAATAAGCGTGTAAATTTTCTTATATTAACAAATATAAATTGCTTGAATGAACTAATAATCCAGTTTTCATTTTTTCCACTTCCAAACCAGCCATACCAAATTTTAGTAAACCGAATTTTAGAATTCGGTTGTCTTTCATCTTGCCAAGCTGTTTGACCACCACTGTAAATACTACTTTTTGGTCTAGAACCAATATGTAATTCTGTATTTTCAACTAAAAATGGAAAATAAAAATATTGACCACAGATTGCATGAAATAAACCAGAGATTATTAATCCTAAGTGTGCAACAACAAAGAATATCATAAGTCCGTATAAAAAATCAGATTGCCATGCTAAACCAAATGTACCATCTAATGGAGTTTGCATTGGATCATCTTTAATTTGTGAAGCAATGGCCGTTAAAACTTTTGGTTGTATTATAAACTGACGAAAATACGTAACTCTAAATACGAAATAAACTACAATTTGCTCCAAAAATGCGATAACTAACAAGAAAGTCCAATGCCAACGAACTAAATACGGACAATAACGTTTTCCAATTCGGGTTATTAAAGAATAAGCAGCGACTCCTGATAATTGTCTCCAAAATAGGCTTATCCCTTCAAAAATTCGCGGAATAATAACATTATAAGTTGTATAATAATAAGGTAATAGTCGATTCTTAGTTGTTTCGTCCAAACTTGAAATTGCCATTGAAATTGGGTCCATATAATATTTGATACCCGTAGCCGGATCAGTTCGAATTGTGGATTTTATAATCGTGTAGTAGAATAGTTGACCAGGGTTATACCAATGAACTTCAGAACCAATCGATTCATCGTCAAATAATGAATTACCATTACTATTTAAATCAACTGAGATAGTTCCTAAATTTTCTAAAAATGATATTTTAACTAAAACTTGCCCATACCATGAAACGACATCAATTAAATGTCGGTACCAAAGGTAACCCGCGAAAATACCAATAAATGTGATGTAGGTTGATGTTTTTAAATTATAACGAAAAATTAAAACAATAAATCTAATGAAAATAAGGAAAAAACTAATAGTCTCAATGTCTGAGAGTTGCAACCCGCCTTGAAAGAGCGTCGGGAGTTTGTTAAAGATCCATTCTAGTTTTACTGAGGAATCATTAATATTTTGCAAAGTACTAAGTTGATTTTCGATGCCAACAAAGTCTAACGGTGAATATAACATATATATTACTAAAAAATTTTACCACAAAGTCTACTTCTAATAACTAAGAACAGTTGCTTAGAACAGACTCTTCTTTAAGTAAAAGAATTATCATAGCTAAAAAGATATTTGTCAAGCTTTAAATATGAATAACTGTTTTAAATACCCCCAACGGAATTCGAATCCGTGTCTCCTCCGTGAAAGGGAGGTGTCCTGGGCCTCTAGACGATGGGGGCGATATTTTTAGTAATTAAGTAAGGATCACAAGCGGGCAACGCGACTCGAACGCGCGACATCAACCTTGGCAAGGTTGCGCTCTACCACTGAGCTATGCCCGCTTTTGATAGTCTGATTAATAGTTCAAACAAAACTGTTGATTTATATATCGTATTATATAAAACTTGGTGAGTTTTGTCAAGAGTTAAATAGCTTGAAATTATAGTTTGGACTATAATTTCAAACTATTTAAATTGACGAAGTAACACCATCAGCTATAGCAATTACAAATACTAGGCCAACCCAAAATTTAAAAATGTTTGTGAAATTATCTTTTGAGCTTTCCCATTCACCAGGTGTTGCTAGAGCTACTGGAACTGTGACTACTAATCCTAATGAAACTAAGACGAATAAAAATGTTAATAAAGTTAAAAGTATCATAAATATTTTTTAAGTTTTTTTATAGATAATTGATATGAGAGAAATTTAAATTACAAGTTACCTTTTTTTAAGGCTAATAACACAATTATTGCAGGACCCGATAACATAATAACGCCTGTTGCTAGTAATTGTCCTATAATTTGCCAATTAATCATTTTTTAAATCCTTATTATTAATTTTTTAATAAAATTTTAAGTAATATAATAATCACTAATGTTAATTATAATTTTAGTTAAAAATTTCTAAAGTAAAAATATTCTTTTAACCACAGATCAAAAATTCTTAATCATATCTATTGAATATAAGAAATTAAAACTTTACTAGTTTAAGCCTAATATGTTATTATATAATCGCAGGCAAGGGTTGCTAACTCAATGGTAGAGTACTCGGCTTTTAACCGATTAGTTCTGGGTTCGAGTCCCAGGCAGCCCATATCAAAATAAAATACGAACATTAATTGAATTGTCTAGATAAAGTTATCATTAATATTATAGAAATTTTAGTTAAAATTTCTATAATATTAAGATCTAGTCAAAAGCTTCTTTTAATATATTTTTTTCATATTCAACGCAAATAGAGGCAGCTGTAGGTTCACTAGTTAATATAGTTATCGCACTTGATCTTGCTCAAATCGATTATAAACTAGCGTATTTTGACAATGGACACCGCATAAATCTGTCCTCGAAATATGCCTCCAGCGGAGGCTTTTATAAGATTAGACACATTTAGAATATTCTTAAAAAATTTGCTAAACTTATATACAGAACCTAGTATAGGAATATATTTTGCCGCCTTATTTACAACTTTATCAAGGTAATAAGAACTAGGAAACGGAATTTAAAGAAGTATCATAAAAATTGCGTTATAAAGTTAAAAAATAAATAACAATAATATAAGATGGTAAAAAAACGTATTACATAACCAGGAATTATGTCTATTTCTGAAAAGAATAGACCCAGAAAAATTGAAATTACTAATAAAATGAGTCTTTCTATAGTGGTTTTTAAGTACAGTCGATATTAACAATTTAAATTACAGCCAAATCTGATGGTTGTAAAACATAATTATAAATGCCCAGAACCAGACTTGAACTGGTAACACACGGATCTTCAATCCGTTGCTCTACCAATTGAGCTATCCGGGCATACTCTTATAGTAAATATATTATACAAAAGATATATGATAATAGCAAGGTCCACTATACAACTCTTTAATTTTGTTATTACCATATTTTTTCATAATTTAACTAAATTTTAATTTATTTATATTCTAAAATAGAAACAATTAAAGTTTAATTCTTGTATATTTTAAAGCATTTGTAATTCAACTAAACATTACGCAACCTAACTTTTTTAGGTTTTCTATTCTCTTCCCAAAAAGTAATAAAACGAATTATATTATGAACAATTTCAATTAAAAATTAGTAAATCAATTTGGTTTGAAGCCATTATATTTGTTATAATAGTATTAAAAATAAATTAATCTCAATTGATAAGGAAAAAACTCAAATGAATCGTGATACATTACAAAAAATTCTTATTGGATTATTTGTCACAGCTTGTTTATTTTTAGGAATTCAAGTTGCTGACACAAATAACATTTTAGAATTTAATAAGAATACCCCAGAAACAGAGGTAACAGTTGCTTCCAGTGGTTCACGAATGACCTATGGACGATTTTTAGAATATTTAGAACTTGGTTGGGTAAAACAAGTAGACTTATACGATAATAATCGTAATGCAATTGTTTTAGCATCAAGTCCCGAATTGGGAAATCGACCACAAGCAATTCGTGTTGAAATTCCAGTAGGTGCTTCTCAATTAGTTCAAAAATTAAAAGAATATAACATTGATTTTGATGCGCATCCTCTTCCGCAAAAAAGTCTTTTAGTTACTATTGCTAGTAATTTAATTTTGCCATTGATTTTTATAGCCGGTTTAATATTTTTCTTTCAAAATTCGGAAAACTTTTCGCAAAATTCAGGAATGTCACCTATGAATTTAGGAAAATCAACCGCTCGTTATGATCAACGACCAGAAACAGGTATTTCTTTTGATGATATTGCTGGTATTGATGAAGCAAAAGCAGAATTTGAAGAAATTGTTTCATTTTTACGTGAGCCTGAACGTTATACTTTAGTCGGAGCAAAAATTCCTAAAGGAGTTTTATTAATTGGTCCTCCGGGGACAGGAAAAACTTTATTAGCAAAAGCGATTGCCAGTGAAGCAAATGTTCCATTTTATAATGTGGCAGGGTCAGAGTTTGTTGAAATGTTTATTGGTATTGGTGCTGCACGAATCCGTGATTTGTTTAAAAAAGCATCTGAAAACACACCGTGTATTGTTTTCATTGATGAAATAGATGCAGTTGGACGTGAGCGGGGAGCTGGTATTGGTGGTGGTAATGATGAACGTGAACAAACATTAAATCAGTTATTAACTGAAATGGATGGATTTAAAGAAAATAAAGGTGTTATTGTGGTTGGTGCTACAAACCGTGTTGATATTTTAGATTCAGCATTATTACGACCTGGACGGTTTGACCGTCAAATTACAGTTGGATTACCAGATCGATTAGGTCGACTTGGAATTTTAAAAGTTCATGCTCGTAATAAACCTTTAGATAAAGATGTTTCATTAATTCAAATTGCAAATCGAACACCTGGTTTTTCAGGAGCTGATTTAGCAAATCTATTAAATGAATCTGCAATTTTGGCCACTCGTTATAAGAAAAATACGATTACAAAAAATGAAGTTAATGAAGCAGTTGATCGAATCATTGGTGGAATTGCCGGTTCTGCAATGGAAGATACAAAAAATAAAAAATTAATTGCTTATCATGAAGTTGGACATGCCATAATTGGGTCATTATTACAAAACCATGATGATGTTGAGAAAGTAACACTAATTCCTCGAGGAAGTGCTAAAGGTTTAACATGGTTTGCCCCTGATGAAGACCAAATGTTAATTTCACGCGCACAACTATTAGCTCGAATTACTAGTACATTAGGTGGACGAGTAGCGGAACGGGTTATTTTTGGTGAGACAGAAGTAACAACGGGTGCAAGTAGTGATTTACAACAAGTAACACGAATTGCAAGACAAATGGTAACACGTTATGGAATGTCAATTCTTGGTCCAATTGCGTTAGAGACTGATAATAATGAATTAATTTTTAAAGGTGAAATGTCAAATCGTATTGATGCTGAAGTTTGTAGAATTGTCAATCACTGTGAGCAATTAGCAACGAGAATCATTCGAGATAATCGTGTGATTATTGATCTAATTGTTGAACGTTTACTTGATGCTGAAACGTTGAATGGTGATGAATTCCGTGAACTAGTTGAACAGTATACAATTCCGCCAGCTAAGCAGTAAACTATTTTGTTAGAATGTTATTATTAATTAATTTTTTATATTCTACGTTTACATTCGAAAATTAGGAGTGAACGTAGAATATAAAAAATTAATCAGTGTTTTCTTAAAAAGAACCTTAGTTCTTTATTATTAATATAAAAGTCTTCAAATATGTTTTTAATCTGTCAAATTTTCATATTAAAAATAATTAGATTACATATATGTAAACTAGATACAGAACCATTCAACTCATTTATAAAAAGATTAAATAATAATTTTGAAAGGCGGTACCCAGATTCGAACTGGGGAATAGCGGTTTTGCAAACCGCTGCCTTACCACTTGGCCATACCGCCTGATTGATTTATTAGTTCTATTATACAATATAATAATCCGACCTAAACTTAGAGTATGCTCCTCAAACCTTAAAAAACTCCAATCAAAATTCCGAGGTTTGAGAAGTTTATAAAAGTAACTAGCGTTTTTACCAGAGAAAATAATCTTAGTTCCAATCCAGTAACCCTTTGATCCTGTGGATTACTGGATATAAACTTTGTATTTTTTTCGGAAGCCATGAAACGCAATCTCAGGTACTCCATTAATCAGAATATGCGGAGTAAAATATTTTGATAAACGACCAGCAATTATTCTGGGATCCACTAAGCTTTTAAAGTTGAAGAAAACCCAATCTACTATCAAATCTTCTGATTCAAAAGAAATTTTAACCATAAGCTAACCTAATGTTTTAGCAATCAAAATCCCACATGCTATGCACAATCCAGGACTAGCTACAGCACCAGCTGCTGGCACACATGCCATACAAGCAATACCTGCAGCAATCGACAATGCCGGTTTACCTCTGGCAACCTTAAGTGCCGCATTTAAAGCTTCTTTACCACCTTCAGAAGCTACAACTTGACTTGCTGCTTCAGTAGCATCAACACCTATAGCCCGAGGAGTCATAAATGTAAATGTAACCAAAGCCATACCAACTTTACCAAGGTGTTTCAAAACTTTTTCTCTTTTTTTTTCCATGAAAATTCTTTTTGTTTTTAAAATGTTTTTGAAATTAAATTAGAGTGTGTTTAGTGTAATTATGATAGGTTTTGAACCAAAAATAAAAGGTATCGTAACCTAACACGTAACGTTCATTTTGAGTGCTAACGCACATATTTCTATTCTAACAATATGTTTTTAATAATGTCAACTAAGAAATAAAATAATGTTTGGGATTTTTTATTGCCTTGTCTAATTCTTTTTTATGCAATATGAAACTAGAATTTAAATGACTCTCAGCACCGCGTAAAACCTTTTGATTAGTTTTATTATACAATATAATAATTGGCAAAAAAACGGAAAAATAACTTTAGCACTTTAAGAATCTTTGATGTTCAAATTTTTAATTTAATTAGTAAGATTTAAAAGAGAATAAACGATAATACAATAAATTAAAATTATGCATATTTTGTAAAAAGTTTATCTTAAACTTATAAATTTAGAATTTATAAGTTTGAAGATAAGTATTCAACTTTTAATATTTTATGTATAATATTAAAGTATAATAATATTGTAACAATGTATTATTTTATAAATTTTTAAAATTATATATAAAGGATTTTTATTTATGGATACTCGTTTAGTTATCATTGCTTTACCATTACTCGTTGCAGCATCGTGGGCATTATATAATATTGGCCGTTTAGCTATTCAACAAGTTCAAAGATTATCAAGATAATAAAATAGCTAATCCTAGTAGTCTATTTTTGAGTAGAAATCAAAAAAGGTATAAATTAAAATAACAAATAAGTTCTAATTATTTGATAAATCTTCTTTTTACCTAGTTTTTAAAAAATAAAGGATAATTTTTATGTCTCATACTGTAAAAATTTACGACACATGTATTGGTTGTACACAGTGTGTCCGTGCATGTCCAACCGATGTATTAGAAATGGTTCCATGGGATGGATGTAAGTCAGGTCAAATCGCTTCATCACCACGTGTTGAAGATTGTGTTGGCTGTAAGCGTTGTGAAACAGCTTGTCCAACTGATTTTTTAAGTGTTCGAGTATATTTGGGAGCTGAAACAACTCGTAGTTTAGGTTTAGCTTATTAAAAATGGATTTTAAATATTCTTATATTATTTTCATATTGTAATATAAGTTTATTTAGTTATTACTTTGCAACCAGAGAAAATTATAGATTAGAAAATGATTTAGTGATACTTTTTAATCTAAAATTTACTTATTAACCAATCTTAAAATTTAAATTATAGTTATAAAAAGCCGTCATATTAATAAATACATCTACTATTAGTATTGTTTAACTTTAAAAAAAACTAACCGTCAGTGAAATTAAATCAAGGATAATTTTTTATGTTTACAAACTTTAACATTTAACAAATCATAGTATTAAAATTTTCTTAATATTAAATTATTATTTATTTTATATATTTCATATTATTAATTACTGGGTAAAAATTTATTAAACCTTGATAAAATAAAAATTTTTAGGCACTATAATGACTAAAATTATTAAGTTCAAATTTCTATGGCAAAAAATAAAGGCACTCGAATTTTAATTACTTTAGAATGTACGGAATGTCGTTCAAATTTAAATAAACGATCATCTGGCGTATCTCGATATTCAACACAAAAAAATCGCCGGAATAATCCTGAAAGATTAGAGTTAAAAAAATATTGTCCAAATTGTAATAAACCTACTATACATAAAGAAATTAAATAAATTATGGCAAGACAAAAACAAAAAGTTTCACCGATTGGTCTAAACCAGAAAATTGATTATAAAGATATCAAATTATTAAAATTATTTATTACAGATCAGGGGAAAATACTCCCTCGTCGTGCTACGGGTGTTACTGTTCAGCAACAACGAAAATTATCAAAGGCAATAAAACGAGCACGTACATTATCTTTCCTTCCATTTGTGACATCAGATTCAGTTTAAAACTGTTTTGAGTTATTATTTTGAAAATAATAACTCATATTAATTTTTGGTTAATTTGTAAGAAAAATTTACTCTATGGGAAATTTTATTGATAAAACATTTACGGTAATTGCTGATATTTTATTGAAAGTTTTACCAGCTAGTAAGCAAGAAAAACAAGCTTTTTCTTATTATCGTGCGGGTATGTCCGCCCAAGGAAAAGGTCGTTATGCTGAAGCATTACGAAACTATTATGAAGCATTACAAGTTGAAGAAGACCCATATGATCGTAGTTATACACTATATAATATTGGATTAATTTATGGAAATACCGGTAAATATACACAAGCATTAGAATTTTATCATCAAGCATTAGCATTGAATTCAAATCTTCCTCAAGCATTAAATAACATTGCAGTAATTTACCATTCACAAGCTTTACGTGCACAAACTTTTGAAGGAAATGAATATATCGATTTATCCAAAGAATTATTTGATAAAGCTGCTGAGTATTGGATTCAAGCTTTGAAACTAGCTCCAGATAATTATCCAGGCGCCCGAAATTGGTTAAAAGTAACAGGCCGATTGGTAGATAATATTATCTAAATTTCTTCTAATTTCAAAGTATATGATAAATTAATTTTTATTATTCTAGTAATTACAAATAAGAAACAGTAATTACCAAAATAATAAAAATTTAAAAGTATTGTATGTTATAGAAAGTGTAAAAAACGGACACTAAATAGAGTAAGTTTTTATTAAGACTTACTAGAGCTTGATAAATCATCTACAATAATGCACTCAGTGGTTAGAATCATACTAGCAATTGACGTCGCATTCTGTAATCCAGAACGAGTAACTTTTGCTGGATCAACAATACCTGCCTCATACATATTTTCAAAAGTATTTTGGGCTGCATTATAGCCAATTTCAAATTCTTGGTGTTGGACTCTTTCTAGAACTACTGGACCATTAATACCAGCATTTTCTGCAATTCGGCGTAATGGAGCCAAAATTGCTCGAGATATAATCATTGCTCCAATTAATTCATCTTCTTTTAAATTTGTTTTTGCCCAATTGACAAGATTTTCTGATAAATGTGTCAATGTAGCACCACCACCTGGCACAATCCCTTCTTCAACCGCTGCTCGAGTTGCATTAATAGCATCTTCTAATCTTAATTTTTTGTCTTTCATCTCGGTTTCCGTAACAGCTCCAACTTTAATAACTGCTATTCCGCCAGATAATTTTGCTATTCGATCTTGTAATTTTTCTTTTTCATATGAAGTATCCACAGTGTTAAGTTGTTTTCGTAATTGTTCACAGCGAATTTTAATTTCATTTAGAGTTTGGCCTGATGCAACAATAGTAGTCCCCTCTTTAGTAACAATAACTCGCCGAGCTTGGCCTAGTAAATCGAGCTGAATATTTTCTAGATTTAGGCCAGCATCCTGTGTAATAACAGTACCACCTGTTAAAGCGGCAATGTCAGCTAACATTTGCTTACGCAACTCACCAAATCCTGGTGCTCGAATTGCAACAACATTAACAATTCCACGCAACTTGTTTAAGATTAAGGTAGCTAATGCTTCTTTTTCAACATCTTCTGCAATAATTAAAAGTGGGCGTTTTGTTTTTGTGATCTGTTCTAAAATAGGTAATAAATCTTGTTGAACTAAAGTGATTCGTTTATCGGTCAAAAGAATATAAGGATTATCATAAGATACCTCCATTTTGTCTGTATTTGTGATAAAATATGGTGAGATAAACCCTTTTTCTAGTTTCATTCCTTCAGTAATCTCGAGTTCTGTTATGATCCCTTTTCCTTCTTCAAGTGATATTATACCTTCTTTTCCGACTTTTGCTAATGCGTCAGAAATAAGAGAACCAATAATTTCATCATTACCAGCCGAAATAGAAGCAACATGCTGGATAGATTGAATATCTTCTACAGGCTGGGCAAATTCATTAATTTGAGTTACCAAATATTGTGTAGCTTTTTCCATACCAAGTTTAATTGCAATTGGATTTCCACCTGCAGCAACATTTTTTAGTCCTTCTTTTACCATGGCATATGCTAATACCGTTGCTGTTGTTGTTCCATCGCCCGCTACATCATTCGTTTTTGAAGCAGCTTGTCTAATTAATGAAACTCCTGTATTTTCAATATGATCACTTAAATTAATTTCTTTTGCAATTGTAACTCCATCATTCACAATTTGAGGCGATCCATAAGCTTTTTCCAAAACAACATTTCTACCTTTTGGCCCTAAAGTTACAGAAACAGCTTCAACCATTATTTCCATTCCTTTCTCGAGTGCTCGTCTAGCATTATCCTGATATAAAATCTTTTTAGCCATTTTTAATAACAATATAATTTAGTAAATTTTTATAAAAATCTTTAAAATAGAATTTTAATCTAAGATAAAGAATTTAAGCAAGGATAGAACAGAAATTTATTAATTATTTTACTTTACTTAATGGCCTCACTTGTAGTATACTTTATAAAAAATTTGTATTGGGCTTGTAGCTCAGTGGATTAGAGCACATGGTTACGACCCATGGTGTCAGGGGTTCAATTCCCTTCTTGCCCAATTTAATAATTTTATGCTTTTTGGATTCCAATTAGTGTTTTGGGGTATCGCCAAGTGGTAAGGCTGCGGACTTTGACTCCGCCATTCGTAGGTTCAAATCCTGCTACCCCAGTTTTAGAGAAAGTTGATTATTAAAAATTATTATTAATTAAACATAAAAAATGGAAGCAAAAATTCAGTTTATACGTGGATTGAATGAAAAAGTTTTACCAGACGTCCGTCTAACACGATCACGAGATGGAAGCACGGGAACTGCTACGTTTATATTTAAAAATCCAAATATTCTAGATAAGCGTACAACTAAAGAAGGTGAAATTACTGGAATGTATCTAATTGATGAAGAAGGAATTCTTGAAACACGAGATGTAAATGCAAAGTTTATTAACGGAAAGCCTGAAGCAATTAAATCGATTTATATTATGAAAAATACAGATGCATGGGATCGATTTATTCGATTTATGGAACGATATGGCGAAACAAATGGTTTAGTATTCACAAAAGCAAGTTAAGCACTTTAAAACATATTAGTCTGTTATTCTTATTATTGAAGTAAAACTTGATAAAAATACTCTGTTTAATAGACTAGATTTGAATTATACGTACAATTAGTATTATTAAAACTCTGAAACAAGGGTTTTATTAGAAATACAATAAAAAGTTTATCAATTAAGTTATGAGAATTACTAGAAACAAATTAATTTTATCCATTATTGTACGAACTTTTTTTCTAAACATATCATTACCATTAATAAAATTTGCATACAAATACTAGGATGCATAGGTAATGGTGTACTTTGCCCATTAAAATTATTGGGCAACGACTAAATCTTCATCAATTAAGATCAATTATTTAATAACATTAAATAATTGATCTTAATTATTACTCACCTTGTACTTTTAATAAAGCAAATCCTAATGAAAGACCAAATAAAGTTATTGAAAAACAAATACTTGCTGTGGTCACAATTTCAGGACTTGCATACGGAAAAATTAATCTGATTAATTCCATAATATACTCTAAAAAGAATTTAAATAATTAGAAACCATTTCGAGCCCAAACAGTTAACGCTAATGAAAACGTAAACATTGTCATTAAACCTGCCCAACCTAGACTGATAATATCCATAGATATATATTTTTTTAATGTGTGCGATTTTTATAATTTAGAAAAACATCACTGCTTTTCTAAATTATTTTTATTTTAATTATTATGCAATACCATTTGCCCAATCTACATCAACATTTTCGATAATTAATGATGAATTATAGATTTGTAAAATAATTAATAAAAAAACTAAGAATGCGGCCATTACCACACCCATAATTGGAGTTGTACCCCAACCTGGTGCAACTTTACCATATTCAGCATTTAATGGACGTAAAATTTCACCTAATCTTGTTCGTAATGCCATATTTAAATTTTAATAAGTTAATTTTTCTATTAGATGATATATAATATTAAGACGTTAATCATAATCAATATATATCATGGAAACAGCAACTATTATTGTAATTTTTGTATCAAGTTTACTTCTAGGGATTACTACATATTCTATCTATACTGCCTTCGGACCTACATCTAAAAATTTACGTGATCCGTTTGAAGAACATGAAGACTAAAAAAATAAAACCAATTTTATTGGTTTTATTTTCTAAGAATTCGTGGCGTATCTCTGAAGAATACGGCAAAGAAGATTACCATTAAAGTACCAATAAGTAAAAATGTATAAACTAAAGCTTCCATTGTTTATGATCCTATATAAATATGAATAATGAAATACTGGTTATGCGAAAATGTTAAACAGCACCTTGTTTTTTCGTTGATTTATCACCTAATTTTTGGAATGCACCAAACTCAACCTGTTCTGTAACTTCAGCACCAATACCCGTAAATACGTCACGGAAGATTGTTCGACCACCATGCCATAAATGTCCTAAGAAGAACAATAAAGCGAAGTTCGCATGACCAAAAGTATACCAACCACGTGGACTACTTCTAAATACACCATCTGACGACAAACTTGTTCTATCAAATTCAAAAACTTCTCCTAGTTGAGCTTTACGTGCAAATTTCTTAACTGTTGGTGCGTCTTTAAACGTTTGACCATTTAATTTACCACCATAGAAATCAACAGTCACACCAACTTGCTCAATACTATATTTAGATTCTGCTCGACGGAATGGAATATCCGCACGAATAATTCCGTCTTTATCCACTAAAATAACTGGGAATGTTTCGAAGAAAGCAGGCATACGTCTTACTGTTAACTCTCGACCTTCTTTATCACGGAAAATTGGATGGCCTAACCATGCTTCAGCAACTCCATCACCTTTATTCATTGGACCAGCACGGAATAAACCACCTTTAGCTGGATTATTACCAATGTAGTCATAAAATGCTAATTTATCTGGAATCCGTGACCAAGCTTGACTTTCTGATAAACCTTCACTTACTGAAGCTTCAACTTGTCGTTCAATCTCTTGTTGGAAGTAACCACTATCCCATTGATAACGAGTTGGTCCAAACAATTCAATTGGTGTTGCTGCTGCTCCGTACCACATTGTTCCTGATGTCACAAATGCAGCAAAGAAAACAGCTGCGATACTACTTGATAAAACTGTTTCGATGTTACCCATTCGTAATGCACGATATAATCGTTGTGGAGGACGAACCGTTAAATGGAAAACACCTGCAAAAATACCAAAAATACCTGCAGCAATATGGTGTGCAGCAATTCCACCTGGATTGAATGGGTTGAACCCATCAGCACCCCATGCAGGAGCTACTGGTTGTACTTTCCCTGTAATTCCATAGGCATCTGAAACCCAGATTCCTGGACCAAATAAGCCTGTTACATGAAATGCACCAAACCCGAAACATGCTAAACCAGATAAGAATAGGTGAATTCCAAAAATTTTTGGTAAATCTAAAGCAGGTTCTCCAGTTCGTGGATCACGGAATAATTCTAAATCCCAATAAACCCAATGCCAAATTGCAGCTAAGAAACACATACCTGATAAAATAATATGTGATAACGCTACACCTTCAAAACTCCAAATTCCGGGATTAGATACACTTTCACCAGTAATACTCCATCCACCCCAAGAATCAGTAATTCCTAATCTTGTCATAAAAGGCATAACAAACATACCTTGACGCCACATAGGATTTAAAACGGGATCGGAAGGATCAAAAACAGCTAATTCATATAGTGCCATTGATCCAGCCCAACCAGCAACTAAAGCTGTATGCATTAAATGTACTGCAATCAATCTTCCAGGGTCATTTAAAACAACAGTGTGAACACGATACCATGGTAATGCCATAGTAATACATTCCTCAATATAAAATAATGGTTTTTGACTTTCTTACAACTAAACTGTACTAAGATTAGCTATTATACTATTATAAATAAAGATTAAAAAAATTACGCAACTTTACATTTTATATGCAAAAAACTACGATCAACATAACTAAATAACATAATCAGAAGTTTTAAATTAATTTTAATAAAATTTTTAAAGATAATATGATAACGTTGAAAACATGTCTAGAATTAGCTGTAAATTTATTGTTTGTAGGATTCTCTTAAATTAAAATTTCTACATTGTCTAGCTACAATACTATTAATCCTATTTCTATAGGATTTTTGGATTGATTAACTTTAAATAGTTTTCTATTTTTCAACGGCAAATCAAATAAGATAAAATAAAAACAATTAATTTTTTCTTCATTACAATTAAATGACAATCAGAATACTTAGTGAATCTGATCTTCTCATTCTTTTCCACTTAATTATAATGTAGAAAAGTGATTCATTAAAATTCTTTTACTTAAAAGTTTGTTTTAAACGCCCCGCTTTTCCTTTTAATTTTCTTAAATAGTATAATTTCGAACGTCGAACTTTTGATGAACGTAACACATTAATTGAATCAACTTTTGGTGAATGAATTAAAAAAATACGTTCAATTCCAATACCTTGCAAAATTTTTCTAACTGTAATAGTCGTATTAATTGAACTATTTTTTTTTGCAATAATTGTTCCCTCATAAAATTGAACTCGTTCTTTACTTCCTTCAATGATTTTAACACCAACACGAACATTGTCTCCAATTCGCAAAATTGGAATATTGTTTTTAAGAAAAGTTGCTTCTATTTGTTTTACGGTTTGTTGAATATTTAATTTAGCCATAAGTTTAAATTGTTAAGTTTTACTATTTTATATAAACAATTTTACAATTACCTGTGTAAAAAGACAATGTTTAAATTACTTGAATGCATCCGACTGGGTTCGAACCAGTGACGTCCCAAAGGGAAACGGATTATGAGTCCGGTGCCTTCGACCACTCGGCCACGAATGCAATATGGAGCTGATGGGAATTGAACCCACGTCCATTTAAATTTTTTAATATACTTTTTTCACAAGCATAGTTCTAATGAACAAAATAAGTTTTGAATTTAGTCTAAACTATTAACATTAATATTTGATAATAGTGATAAAATAAGAGATTAACTAATAGTTAAACAGCAAATCTGAATGAATTTGACTGATTAATTTTATAAATAGAATTTATAAAAGTTGAAACAGATAAAAGTATATTTTTAACAGTTATTTTAAATTGTTATATTTTTTTGCGAAGATTATAAACTTCGACTTGATTCATATATTAATAAAATTTAGATGTCGAAACCAAAACAGCCCCAAGACACGATATTGTTCTAAATTAATCTTTTAAGCATGAAGGGAATCGAACCCTTGACTTTCAGAATCGGAATCTGATGCTCTATCCACTGAGCTACATGCTTATATTGTACTTACATTTTGTCTTTTTGTAAAATAAAAATTCTATAAAAATTTCAAGAAGTTTTTTATTTCTTGAAATTTTTTTAGAAAATTAGAAGTAAATTTTTCCTCCACCCCATTTTTCTGTAATAATTTTTGGTTGTAATAAGATATGACCAGCAATCGCTGTTAAATCATCATCTGTTACTGAACGCATACGTGGATATATATCCGCACTTTTAATACTTGGGTGCACTTCTGCAATTGATTCTAATCCATCATATGTTGTTGGATTTTTTAAAAAATCTACTAATCCATCAATACTATCACGACGTGGTGTTGCTAAGCTTAAAGCTTCAGGATCTAAACCAACATTTGGATTTGTTTTTGTGATTCCTCCTAAATGACATGCCCCACAAGTTGCATTGAATAAACGTTTACCACGTTTTACTTGTTCAGGTGTTAAAACCGTCGTTTTACCAGTACTATCTTGAACTACTGTTCTAGTAGCTTCATCTAAATCAATCGCTGATGCAGTAGTTACAAAAAAACTAAAAATCCCAACAAATACAACTGAAAGGATCTGTGAATACTTTTTAAACATAAGTTAAATAAATTGTTTACAAACTTGAAACCAAGATTTAAGAAAGTTTTAATAAAAATTAATTCTCTCTTTTATCGTTCTTTTTTGATTTTGTTAGATTAGTAACTAAACCTCGCAAACGAATATTTTCCCATCCTATTATTAGAACTGTTATACTTACTAAAACTTGACTAAACAATAAAATTGGATCTAATCGCCAACCATGAACCATTAAAATACAACTATAGAGTAAACCCATCGTTGAAAAAAAAATATCTTCATCACGTGCGATTTCTGGTTTAACATTTCTCAGAAAATATAAAATTAAGACTCCCAAACTTATGAAAATACCTAAAAAAATATTTGGACCAAAACTAATATTTATCATAAATTATTTATTTTTAATTTATTACACAATCTATTTACTAAAGAAAGTATAACTGAATAGGTCTAATTTTTAAAATGGATTTTTATACACGTGTAACTTTATCACTTTTACTAATAATCGCTAATGCAATCCCAATTGCAAGTACAACAAATAAACCTGCAACTAAACTAGATACAAAATTTGCTAATGAAGGTGTCATTTATAAAGTTTCCTTTTTTTTAAGACTAATAAAATTAAAAATAGTAAAATCAACTACATTATATATTGTATCAAGTTTTTAACAAAAAATAGAAAAATTTTTTATTTACTAATTTCTGTAGCTAAACTAAATAATAGAATTTTTTAAGCTAACAGTAAAGTTTTTTATATAAAAATAATTATTAAGTCTTTAAATGTTTTAATTAAGTTCATAATCTGAAAAATCTTGGAATTTTGTTTGTTGATATTTGAAATTTAAAAACTATTAAATTAAGATTTAGGCTATATTTCTAAATAAAAATAAGTCTTAATATAAATAAAAAAAAAATTGATTTTATAGTACAATTAATAATATTAAATCTAATACTATTAATTAGCTTTAAAAAAAATTTAAAGATATATTGTTATTTATGGAAACTTTACTATTATCCCGTTTACCAGAAGCGTACATTATCTTCAGTCCTATTGTTGATGTATTACCAGTTATTCCTGTTTTCTTTTTATTACTAGCGTTTGTTTGGCAGGCTGCAATTGGATTTAGATAATTTAATTCAAAACTTCTAAATCAATTTGTCGTACAATATTTTAAAAATAGATGTACATACATTTACAAATAAAAAAATAAAAACATATGGTAGAACCTTTATTATCTGGAATAGTTTTAGGAATGATTACAGTGACAGGGCTTGGTCTTTTTGTTGCAGCATTCTTGCAATATAGAAGAGGAAGTCAATTTGAAGTTTAATAAACCTTAAACTTCAAATTAAATAATTATTTTTCTTTTATATAGATATATGTATGTATATTATGACTTATATCCATTATTTCTTAAATAAAACTGAGTCTGAACTCATTCTAATTGATTTACAAACGAGAGGAAATCGAGCAAAGCTAGTTTTGTTTAAAGTTATACGGCTAGTATTTTTATTATTTATCTAGTTTTAAATAACCGAAAAACACTAGTAAAAATTATAAGTGTAATTTATACTTTGTTTTTTTATAAAGCTGGCATTTCTTTACCAATTTTAATGCCACCTATACGGCCATGGATATTCATTGATCCTGTAAATTTGTAATTTAGATACTAATAGGTTGACCTATTAGTATCTAAATTACTACACTACACTATTGTTTGATTTTATCAAATTTAACTTTTCTTTCAGATCTTCAAGTAACACTCTTAACGCTTCAATGTTATCGTCTTGAACATTTTGTCTAATTTCAGAGATTAATTTATTAACTTCTTCTTTTGTTTCATCAGAAACAGATTCATTTGGAAGTAAAAGTTCTTTTTCTACTTCTGAACATAATAATTCCGCTTGATTTTTTAAGTCAATACTCTCACGTTTTACTTTATCAGCAGCTGCATTTTTTTCAGCTTCTTCTAACATAGTTTGAACTTCACTTTCACTTAATGTTGAGGCACCTTGAATTGTCACATTTTGTTCAACACCTGTTTCTTTCTCTTTTGCAGTTACTGATAAGATTCCATCTACATCAATATCAAAGGTAACTTCAATTTGTGGAACTCCTCGATTTCCAGCTGGAATTCCATCTAAACGGAAATTTCCAAGACTTTTATTTGCTGAAACTAGATCTCGTTCACCTTGTAAAATATGAATTTCAACATTGGTTTGATTATCAACTGCAGTTGAAAACATTTCCGATTTTTTTACCGGAATCGTAGTGTTTCGAGCAATAATTTTTGTCATAACTCCTCCTAACGTTTCGACACCTAATGAAAGCGGTGTTACATCTAGTAATAAAATATCTTTAATTTCACCTGCTAAAATGCCAGCTTGAACAGCTGCGCCAATTGCAACTACTTCATCAGGATTCACTGATTGATTTGGTTTTTTACCAGTTAAAGATTCAACTAAATTTTGAATAGCTGGAATTCGTGTAGACCCACCTACTAATACAATTTCATCAATATCTGATTTGTCAAGTCGAGCATCATTTATTGCTTTTTCAACAGGGATTCGACAACGCTCAATTAGCTC
>Ga0315315_10000473_pt1 | contig 33627 bp, 33 predicted proteins | sample M140m3416metaG_FD_203699 | JGI IMG/M metagenome (GOLD analysis project Ga0315315, IMG submission 203699) | Ammonia-oxidizing marine archaeal communities from Monterey Bay, California, United States - M1 40m 3416 | ecosystem: Environmental > Aquatic > Marine > Intertidal zone | place: USA...
GCCCGGCATCTATATTAACCGAATTTTTCAGGGACACAATTACGAGAAACGAATAGAATTCCCGACTACAGCTGAATCAGATACTAAAGGGGTATCGGTTGGACGTGAGCTAATGGCACAAAGAGCGGCTAAAGAGCTAAAAGATGGATTTTATGTCAACCTAGGGATAGGTATACCGACGCTAGTTGCTAATCACGTCCCTGAAAATATTGATATTACGTTGCAGTCTGAAAATGGTCTGCTGGGTATAGGCCCTTTCCCCGAACAAAGTGAAATTGATGCAGATTTAATAAATGCTGGGAAACAGACTATATCAGCTAGCACCGGAGCAAGCTTTTTTTCTAGCGCGGAATCATTTGCAATGATCAGAGGCGGTCACGTTGATATCTCGATTTTAGGCGGCCTAGAAGTAGGCGCAAATGGAGATCTTGCTAATTTCATGGTTCCTGGAAAAATGATCAAAGGTCCTGGGGGTGCTATGGACCTTGTATCAGGCGTAAAACGGGTAGTAGTACTTCTCGAGCATACTGCAAAAGACGGCAGTCCAAAAATACTAGATGAGTGTTCTCTTCCTGTCACCGGAAAAAATGTCGTAGATCTGATCATCACGGATCTATGCGTCTTTGAAGTCTTGCCAGATGGGGAGGGACTAAAACTAGTGGAGCTCCACGCCGGAGTAAGCCTAGAGGACGTGATCGCCAAAACAGGTTGTCAGTTTTCTATGTAAATTAAGCGTATCTCGGCTACTTCTGGCACTGTGGGCAATCCTGACGAGCGCCATACCTAGATATTCGCGTAAGCTCCAACTTATGAGCTAGTTAATAGGATAGTCTCTTTAGCTAACTAGATTCAGCGTAAATCTGGTCTGGTTTGAACCTAAGTGTGCCCTCAATATTTATGGCATTACAAGAGAGGTCTGAAGAAATGTCCTATCAATACCTAACCCTAACATCAAAACAAGATATCCAGCTCGGCAAGTTAAATTAAAACTGAAGTCGGTTGTTTAATTAACGATGTCGCGTGCGGCGAGGTGCCAAACAGGCTAAGATTAGTCTTTACGAAAATTACTTGTATGATATTCGGGGAGCGTGGAAATGGAGAAAAATCTTGGAGAAAAATTTATATCATCCTCTAATGACAGGGAACTTATAGCCGAGTTTAAACGGAATCCAATCGGTCACCACAGCCCGGAGCTACAAAGACTTCTCAATCAATTTCGTGGTATCCCCATGAAAGATAAATTCTGTTTGCTGGTCATTAAACCAAACCGACTTTGGCAACTTGCCAAGACGTCCGGAGTGGCTGGAAAGCCAGTACAAAAATTACCAAAAACCTTCAGCAGTCAATCCGACGCGGAGTGGTATATTTTCCGTAAAAGATGGAAGTCTTTAACGGGAGAGACGCTCAAACCTTAAACAACTTAATAGAGACCGTCGAGGTTTATTCAGTAAAAAATTATGGGGGCCTTTTAAAATGACGATGAAGATAACTGCTTACGCAGACCGAACCAGTGTCGCACCAGAAGAATCAATTAACTTCATGGTCAACTGTCAGGCCAAGTCCTTTAAGGCCGACTTCGTCAAACTAATATGCGGCGATCTAAATCCGGACGGACCAGGATATAAAGAACGTCCGATCAAAACAAAAGCGAATGGGACCTACCCAGGGAGACGGCAGGTTATTCATGCAGGTTCCTTCATACAATTAGAAGAAAGTGAACATTTTAATTCTCTAGAAAGCTTCACATTTCAAGCGTTCATTTGGCCAACACTGCCGGAAAACGGCAAACAGGTAATTATAGGGAATTGGTCCCAACGGAATTCAAACGGCGCCGATCTATCACTTGGGGCCCAAAACTCCGGTCTAACGTTAACCCTCGGATTTGGGAAAGATAAGCTGGAAGAATTTTCTACAGGAAAAGATTTCTTGCCCAGGAACTGGTACTTCGTAAGTGCTACTTATGATGCGAAAACGAAAAGCGTAACCTTAACGCAAGAAGCATTGCATAATCACGCAAAAATTAATGACTCGGCTAAAAAGAAATATAAAGTCCATAATCATGGGATGAAAAACTGTGCACGAATGGCAACTATAGGTGCTAAATTCCTAAAGTTAGATAAAAATAGAACTGTTTGTCACAATCACTTCAACGGTAAAATAGACAGCCCTGCTATTGCATGCAGAGCTCTAAATTCTGCGGAAATAGAGCAACTGAAACACCGCCAAAATCAAAGCTTAATGTCAACAGACGTTTTGGCCGCGTGGGACTTTTCAAAAAACATTAAATCCGTGAATGTTTCTGATGTATCTAGCAATCGTATCAACGGAAAGCTTGTCAACATGCCGGTGCGGGGAATGACTGGATGGAATTGGGATGGCGACGAAATGAACTGGAGTCATGCACCAAATCAGTATGGAGCGATACACTTTCATGACGATGATGTGCATGACGCAGGATGGGAGGTAGACGTTACACTTCAAATCCCAAAAAGTCTGAAAAGTGGTTTGTATGCGGCCAGATTACGATGCGGGAACAATCTAGAAGAAGAAGACTATGTACCATTTGCCGTTCTGCCTCCTAAAGGGAAAGCTACAGCAAAAATTTGTTTTCTACTGCCCACAGCTAGCTATATGGCCTATGCTAATGAGCACATGGGGACAGATGCACCTATCGCCCAATTACTAGCCGGACGATTGGTTGAACACCAGCACCAAGATCTCTATAGGAACGAACATCGAGAGTATGGTCCTAGCTGCTACGACGTGCATACTGATGGATCCGGAGTATGCTATTCGTCCCGTTTGCGACCTATACTGAATATGCGTCCAAAGTATAAAAGCTGGCTTGGCGGGAAAGGGTCCACCCTTTGGCAATTTAACGCTGATACACATATTATAAATTGGCTTGAAGCAATGAAATATGACTATGACGTAATCACAGATGAAGAACTACACTATGAGGGAGTTGAATGTCTAGAGCGATACAAAGTTGTGCTATCTTCATCGCACCCTGAATATCATTCAAAAGAAATGTGGGACGCAATGGCTACCTACCAAGATAGAGGTGGTCGCCTGATGTATCTTGGCGCAAATGGTTGGTACTGGCGTATTGCCTTCCACGAGGAGGCAGACGGAATCATAGAGGTACGAAGAGCTGAAGGAGGCATTCGAGGGTGGGAGGCACAAACTGGAGAGTATTATCATTCCTTTACTGGGGAATATGGCGGCCTCTGGCGAAGAAATGGCCGCGCGCCACAAAAAATCGTCGGATCGGGTTTTACCGCACAAGGATTTGACATTTCCTCATTTTATACTCGAAAACCGGATAGCTTTAAAAAACCTGTCAAATGGATAATGTCAGGAGTGAAGCCTGACGAAAAAATTGGAGACTTTGGACTCGTCGGAGGAGGTGCTGCCGGGCTTGAGCTGGATAGAGCTGATGTAAGTTTAGGTACCCACCCAAACGCTTACGTCCTCGCTTCGTCCGAAGACCACACCGATCTTTATCTACTTGTATGTGAGGAGCTGCTAATTAACTATCCAGGGCTTGGTGGACAGGAAAACCCGCTGGTAAGAGCTGACCTAGTTTTTTACGAGACCGACAATGAGGGAGGTGTATTCTCAACTAGCTCAATTGCGTGGCCAGGCTCACTTTCTCATAATAATTATAAGAATAATGTCTCTAAAATTACTAAAAATGTGTTAGATCGATTTGTGAAAAATGGCCCAATAGTCGACTAAAATCATCTCCAGTAGACTCGTTTTGCTATTTTGGAGAACGAGCTAGTACAATTTGGAAAGACACTTGTTCTATTTTATGTGTTGCGACGCATCATGTCGCTTATATAATACTCATCCCTGTTAGTAATTCGATCTCCCCTCGAATCTAATTCTGGGACCTCCCAAAAAGCCGGAACTTGATGTTCCGGCTTTTTTTTGGTGCAGGCTGTTCCATTTTAGAGCAGCTGCTTTTCCCAAAAGGAAATACTCATTTTCAATTCAGCATGTTGCGACGCACCATTCAGAAAGTTAAAGTACCTACATCTAAGAGTTGCTTGAACCTCCCCTTCAACGCTTTTAGAAGCACTTGAGTAACTTGACCTCCCCTTCAATTTATTCAAGTCTCCCTAAAAACCGGACCTGCTTGGTCCGGTTTTTTTTTGTCCATCCTGACCGTACTAAGTGGCCAAGGCGTCCAAAATGATAGAACAAAACTCTTCTACAACCCCATAACCACTATTTTTAGAAGAAGTAAAAGTAGCAGTGGAAATAACTTCCGTGGGAGCATCGGCAGAACACACTGAGATCCCTACCGATGACATACATTCAAGATCTTTAGTATTACTGCTTATAAAACTCATCTCTTTCATGGGCAAGACCCATTCGTTACTCAAACTTTTTAACAATGAGTACTTATTAGACACGTTAGTATAATACTCACAAAATGGAAGATTCTTAATCCATTTTCGAGTTGGCTCGTCGTCGCCGGTATTTATTATGCATAGTCGAATACCCTTTTTTTCAATCAACTTCATCGCATCTACATCATGTACAAAAAAACGTTTTGCACAAATTCCTTCGGCACTGAAATAAACGGTCCCATCAGTTAATATTCGATCAACATCTATAACTAATACCCTAAGAACTCTCAGTTGAGGAGATATGTGTTCTATCAACATACTCAATTCCACCTTCAAGAATTATCTAAAAACACATCATACAGTTTAAATATAATATATTTACCAGTGACTGGTGCCCGGTCCACCTTTAATCGGACCTAAGATATCCTTCGTAATCCAACCACCATAAAATTCGCCAGGCTGAGCCTGAACCGGTTCCGTATCCAAGAAACAATTTAAAACTCTCGGATAAAAGGAAGCATAAGCTTTTAGCAATTCAAAACCGTCCGAGGGATCTTCGTAAAACCAACCGGCTATCACCTCTATTTCACCATCTGTATATATTAAATAGCTAGCCGATCCTTTCCATTCACACCATGAAGAGTGTTCGATTTTCCTTAAAAAAGTCCAGTCAATAGATGAATGCGGTAGATAATAAACAGGAGGAGAGGCTGTTTCGATAACTCTAAGTGCAGATAACGTTTCCGCAATCAATCCTTTACTCGACATTACACGAACCTGTTTAACCGAGGATTCAATCCGCGGAGGTCTTGGATAATCCCACACAGACTCCTGTTGAATACCGGGCTCGTCGGCAAAAGGCGGCCTCGAAGACCCGTCATATTCCCACATATCAATTTATACTCGCTGATGTTGGCCTCAGTCGACACTTATTGTATTCAAATTCATTGAATATTAAAGTTGGTTTAAAAACTAGTCGCAATTTCGGCAGATATTAATTAAGGGGAAAGAACTAATGAAGATTTTAAAAAGAAGGCAAGTCCAAAAATATGCTTTCGATAATCGCGATGAGCCTTGCCTACACGTGCAATCGGGCGAAACTTTTCAAGTCGAAACAGATGATGCTCTGTCCGGCATGATATCGGACGATTCGGACGATCCAACTATCCAAGGGTTTAGCGGTAAGCACTTTTCCGAGTTAGCAGATGCAACCCCTGGCCTATTCAATCCAGTTGTAGGTCCTATTTTTATTGAAGGGTGTCACTCAGGCGATGTTGTCGCAGTAGACATTGACTGGGTGGATCCCTGGCGTTACGGATTCTCCGGAATTTTACCGAAGATTGGTCCTCTAGGAGACTCGCTCCGCTACAACGAATGTACCGAGGGTCACGTTCAGGTGATAGAACACCTCAAAGGACCAAGTGGGTTTACCAGAGATGGCACAGCTAAATACTCTGAAAACCTGAGCTGGCCTCTTGAACCATTTGTGGGCACATTAGCCACCGCACCCGAACGCGAGGTGTTTACATCAGTGCTTGGACAAGGTCCGTTCGGTGGCAACATTGATTGCAGAGATGTTTGTGCCGGTCATACTATTTATCTGAACTCTTACAATGAAGGTGGTCTCCTCTACATTGGCGATGTGCACGGCGGGCAGGGCGATACAGAATTTACCGGAATTGCTGATGAGACTCGAGCCACGGTTCAACTCTCCTGTAGAGTGATTTCTAATAAACGTCTACCCTGTGTCAGAATAGAAAAGCCTGAAAGTATTGTAGCGATAGGTATTAATTTGCCAATGGAGCATGCGGTCTACGACGCGACGGATAACTTAATGCAATGGCTGGCAGATGAATATGAAGTGCCGCCGAAAGACCTGTATATTCGTATGTCCTGTGATCCTGCATTTAGGATCCGAACTTACCAGATGGTGCGTCTTCAAACCATTCAACACGTTGTAGGCGCAGAGTATCCCAAAAGTAGATTGTTCGATGCCATTAATTCTCCTACTAGGGTAAACAGATGAAAATAGGCGTATCTCTCCCAGTAAGGGAGCTCAAAAATGATATCGTAGCGATCAAAGATTTTTGCCAGATGGCAGAGCAGCTTGGCTACAATCACCTCCGAATTCCAGACCAGATCTTGAGGCCTGGAAACAAACACCTTCACGAACCTCTTACGCTAATGGCTTATCTTGCCGGCATTACGAAATCAATCGAGCTCACACCTTCTGTTATCATATTGCCAGCACGACAGACGGTCTTAGTCGCTAAGCAAGCAGCAGAAATAGATATCCTATCCGGGGGAAGGCTCAGACTGGGAATAGGAGTTGGAGGCAGCGAAGAAGAATATACTTTCTTAGGCGAAGACTTCAAAAATCGGGGGAAGCGGTGTGACGAGCAGATGCGCTTATTAAAAGAACTTTGGACACAAGATCAAGTTACCTTTGATGGTGAGTGGCACTCTATCTCAGACACTGGTCTTAACCCCTTGCCAGTACAAAGACCAATACCTATGTGGATTGGAGCTAAGGCGTCTCCAAATAGCGCAGTAATAAACCGGATTGCTACCCAATCTAACGGTTGGTTTGTCTTGTGTACTCCAGAAGAGTTTCCTGACTTAAATGAAAAAATCAAACGCCACGCGTCTGCCTCAGGTCGGAATCCTCTTGAGATCGGGGCAGAAGCAGGGGTGGCTGTGGTCGGACCTCGAGCAGCTGAATGGAAAGATCGCGTCAAAAAATGGAATGGAATAGGCTTATCTCATCTTTGCATCCGAACGCTGGGCGGAGACTTATCGCCTAACCAGCATCTCTCGAAACTAAAAGAAGTATCGGGATGCTTGGAAAATTTATTTTAAACCACTCAAATGCGACGCTATAAAGCTAGTCCCAAAACTTGTTCAATGTGTCCAAAAATAGTTGCAGCTGGTCATGATGAACCCAGTGACCAGCATCTGCAAATCCTTTAACCTTAGCATTAGAAAAAAATTTAATCCTTCCATCATCCTTCGGGCTACTCGCCCAACTTTCTTCACCATATACCAAAAGGGTAGGACACTTGATCTTCGCCCAGAGCGCCTGCAACTCGTTAGTCGGCATGTCATAGGCTGGCCAATTTCTAACATAATTATCAAACTTCCAAGAATAAGTGCCATCCTCATTTTGGACGGTCCCGTGGACTGTTAAGTGATAAGCTTGTTCTGGAGACAAGTGCTTATTTTCTCCCTGCATACGTCCTAGCGCCTCTTCTATAGACTTATAACGTCTAGGAAGCCTCCCAGCGAAACTTCTTTTCTCTTCTATCCAATCTCTCAACCTTTCATCAAAGGTTTTTTTTGCGCGCTCCGCTAGGACTTTGGGAGGCCACCCAAGCCCTTCAATCGCAACAATAGATTTGACTGTTTCAGGGTATAATCCGGCATACCTAAGTGCGATATTCCCACCAAGCGAGTGCGCGAGAATTGTGACCGGCGCCAAGCCCTTCTGATGAATGAGCTGGGCTAGATCGTAGACATAGCTTGCCATATCGTAATGCCCATCAGGAGACCAATCACTATCGCCATGTCCGCGTAAATCTGGCGCAATGATATGCCATTTTTCCCTCAAAGAGTGGGCGATCCAATCCCAATTGCGGCAGTGGTCTCGACCGCCATGAATCATTAATAAAGGCTCTAAATCAGAATTACCCCAGTCTACATAATGCAGCCTGAGTCTTTGGGATAAAAAACGATGTGACGTAGGTCCCGGGGCCGACTCAATCATGAGATAAAATAACTCCTCTGCTAACTCTTTAAGGATTTTTGAATATGATTAACACCCGAGACTATATTGTACGACATCTGCAGACAGGGGCAATCTAATCCGAGCGATATAGCTTCTTTACACAAAAATCCTAACGTCTCTTCAACTTCTAACTCTCTACCAAAAGATAAATCTTGCACCGCCGACATGCGATGGCCTGGAGCTTCACGAATAAAATCTTCCCCTATTTCTGTCACCGCAAGCGTTGCGTTCTCTAGCGATGTCGAAGAGATGGTTGCCACAGGGAATGGCGCACGATCAATTAGCGTAACTCCTTGCTTCGACGCTATTAAGCTTGATTCATAAATTATGGTTGCGGCAATTTGAGCTAAATAAGGATTAGCTAATGTAGATCCAGTATCAGCACGCGAAATCACAGAGGTAACTAATAAAGCGACCCAACCAACAAATTTAGACCACTCTTCAGTTTCTATGTTGTCGCTATAAATTGTATTTATTCCGGCGCTATTAATAGTGTCGGCGATACTTCTCACATGTACCGATGAACCTCCAATATAGACCGCAACATTACGGGTAAAATTAGCAACCCCATTAATACCCAACTCCCCACTGAAATTTGCCATACACCCTAAGACGCTTGACTTTGGGTAAAGTTTTTTTAAAAGACGGGTCTTCTCCACGCCATTAGCCAGGGAAAATACTGCCAGAGGGTTGGAGCTACCTACATCAGAGAATGCTTGCTCGAAATGGTAGGTCTTAACAGCATAAACCAAGACATCTTCTTGAACTGACCTATTAATGGTCAAGCTTCCACGACCAGATCCCGACAAGTCCTTAAGGCCACTGACACAGAGACCATTGGTCTCTATTTGTTTTAATCGCATCCCCCTCACTCGAACATTGACTTCGTGGCCTGCCCGTAATAAGTGCGCACCGAGTATGGTTCCCAGTGCTCCGCATCCCACTATCGTAAAACGCAATTGCTATCACTCCAAAAAAATAGTTGCTGCTATATTAATCTACCATTAAATCTAATATTCTCATTCTAAATATAACATTGAATCTAAGTAAAAATTTTAATTATTTAAGGCTAACAAAGTATGCGTTGCGAGGTTGTCGCCATAGGAACAGAACTCCTTCTAGGCCAAATTATAGATACTAACTCATCGTGGATCGGAGACCATCTGGCTCAAATTGGAGTCGACTCCCTGCACCAAACGAAGGTAGGGGACAATCATGACCGTATAGTGGATGCTCTGAAAACTGCACTGAACAGAAGTGATGCCGTGATATGCTGTGGTGGTCTCGGGCCGACACAAGACGATATAACCAGAGACGCCATTGCTGAAGTGATGGGGGTGAAACTCGAATTTGATCCCGAAATCGCTAAAATAATCAGAGATATGTTCGAGTCTCGCGGAAGAACTATGCCTGATAACAACTTAAGTCAAGCAAATATCCCAAAGGGGGCTGTTGCGATTCCGGAACAGCCTGGGACCGCGCCCGGACTCATTTGTCCTATTGCTAATCAAGTGATATACGCTGTGCCAGGTGTACCTTATGAAATGCATCAGATGATGGAGTCGGCGATTCTACCTGACCTACTAAAGCGATCAGGCATGAAAGCCATAATTAAAAGTAAAGTCTTAAAGACTTGGGGGCACAGCGAAAGTCGGCTAGCAGAGATCCTGTCTGACAGGATCAAGCAGCTGGATGAAAAAGGGAACCCTACGCTGGCATTTCTCGCTAGCGGCATAGAAGGGCTTAAGGTACGGATCACTGCTAAAGGCGAAACTGAAGCTGCAGTTTTGAGCGCTATCGAAAAAGAAGAAGCTATTGTCAGAGACTTACTTGGGAATAGCATATTTGGAAGCGATGACGAAACTATGGAATCGGTTGTCATCAAACTACTCAAACAGAAGAACTTAACAATGTCTGTGACAGAGGTTACTAGTGGAGGGATCGCAAGTACCCGACTATCGAGTAAAGATCCTTTCGGAGAAGTATTTTTTGGAGGCTTGGTACCCAGATCCTCTAAGACACGACAACATATACTAGGCCTAAAAAACGGTCTCGTCGGAACTAAAGAAGGAGCAAAAAGTCTCGCTAAAGCGACGAGAGAAATTTTTGGAAGTGATATTGGACTAGCTACGACGGGAGAGCATGATTTGCCTGGGAAAAGTGCAGCTGGACAAACGTTTTTAGGTATCGCAGACTCGAAGGGTGAGCGAGTAGAACTAGTGAAATTACCTGGCGATTACGAAAGGGTCCGACAATTTAGTGTTATCAGTCTATTAAATGCTCTGCGACTCGAGATAATTAAAAAATGAACATCAGTATCAAATACTGTGTGCAGTGAAACTATAAGCCTGAAGCACTCCGTGTGAGATCACTGCTGCTGGAGTCCGAAAACATTCAAGTTACTCTGTTAGAAGTGCGAGCTATGGCTAAAGAAGTTTAATACGATGCTAGTTACACTGTGGATAAAAGACGCCCTGCAAAAACCCTATAGTACTTTTGATCACATAAATACCTACGCGGCGCAGCAATCTATGGCAATGGGAATCGAAACTTCTCCCGCTGAAGTTAAAGCGGCACTGGATAAACTTATTGAACAAAATATTGTTGAAACACACCAATATCTGGCTGAAGAGAAATATTATGCCGAGACTATTTATGACAAAAGTAATATTTACTGGTATTTTTTTAAGCTTAAAGGACCCAACTAAGCGGTTATTAAAAACCTGGGGAGAGCGCAATGACCATCGAATCCAATTTACTAACTCAAACTATCGAAACTGTAGCTCCGCTTATCAAAAATCAAAAAATATCACCCATCGCATTAACTGAAGCGATGCTGAAAAGAGTACATAGCATAGACAAAAAACTTAATAGCTACATCTCGATATCTGACGAACTCGCTCTTGAAAGCGCAACTCAAGCCGAATCAGAAATCCAGAACGGATTATATCGAGGGCCACTTCACGGGGTCCCTATTGCTCTCAAAGACCTCGTCAATGTTACTGGAATAGAGACAACTTGTGCTTCAACAATACGAAAAAACTTCAAGCCAGAGTTCGATGCTACGGTGGTCGAAAAACTTAAAAACGCCGGCGCCGTGATATTAGGGAAACTAAATCTAACCGAATTTGCCCTCTATGGTTATCACCCTGACTATAGGCCTCCGAATAATCCATGGAATATCGAACATTGGTCAGGAGTATCCTCTAGTGGTTCAGGAAGCGCGACTGGCGCCTCCCTTTGCTTTGCCAGCCTTGGAACTGATACCGGTGGATCCATTCGATTCCCTTCAGCAGCCTGCGGGGTAGTAGGCATCAAGCCCACTTTTGGAAAAATAAGTAGATACGGTGTCTTCCCGCTATCAGACACACTGGATCATATTGGCCCTATGGCCCGCAGCGTGCGTGACGCAGCGATGGTCCTAGAGATACTTGAGGGACGCGACTCGCGTGATGGATCTACCCGTTCCGATAAAAGCAGCGACTATTTATACGCCGCGAATCAGGGTCTAAAGGGTATTACCATAGGTTTTGATCAGCAATATTCATCAACTGACTGCGATCCTCAAATGTTTCAAGCCACAGCCGCTGCAGTTGAGCTAATGAAACATGAGGGCTCTCAAATCATAGAAGTTAATCGACCAGAAATCGCCGACGCCGCCGATCACTGGATGACAATATGCTCAGTTGATGCTTTGTGTAGCCATGAAGGTTTGTTCCCAGAAAACGTCGATGATTACGGCCCAGTTTTCCGCTCACTTCTCGAACATGGCCTACAAGTAAGTGCAAAAGAGTATGCAAAGGCATGTAAGCAAAGACAAACTACACGAGCCTTAATCAATGAACTCTTAGACACAGTAGACGTACTTGTTTGTCCAGCCATGCCTGGATTAGCAGGTCCTCTATCAGATTATCCGCCGCAGCAAGTAGCTGCGATAGAAGATATAGCACCACTGGTGCGATTTGCCGCTCCCACAAACTTTTCAGGTCATCCCAGCATTACCGTACCAAATGGCTTTGACGCTTCTGGGATGCCGACTGCTATGCAATTTATTGGGAAATTAGGTGATGAATCATCCATCATAAGAGCAGCCGCGGGCTACGAAGATCTGACCGAATGGCACACAATGCGACCGGATCTATAAAATAGTAATAGCGCCTCTACAAAACACCGCCATCATTTTTTGCTACGTGATAAATCCAGAATACGCCATAGATACCAGCTAGCGATACTGCGATACGGCCGCCACCGCTCACCATAATCGCGTAAAGTCTTTCTATCAGTCTCCCGACCACTACCCACCAAGATCGCGTGGCCCAACCTTAAACCGAGATCATCAACAGATAAAACGTCCGGACGACCGAAACGAAACATTAAAACCATTTCGGCAGTCCACTTTCCTATACCTCTCACATTCGACAAAACCTCCACTACTTGTGCATCGTCCATCCGCCTTAAAGCTGCCAAGCCAGGCACGCTCTTCGACAAAGTTCTCTCGGCCAAGTCTCTTATGGCTACTACTTTATTTCTAGATAAACCTACCCTGCGAAGCTCCGTATCGTTTATCGATAAATAGTTTTGGGGCGTCAGACTGTTCAGACCTCGAGGTAATATCCGACAAAAACGTTCGAAAATTGTCGCTGCTGCCTTCGTACTTAACTGCTGACCTACAATAGTACGCGTAAGTGCGACAAAAATTGTTGAAGTTTTTCGGATTGTTAAACTTGGCAGGCCGATTCGGTCAATAAAATGCCCTAAATATTCATCCCGTGTTTTCAAATAACTGGCGGCACGTTCAGGACTATACAGAAACCCTACGTTGTGTTCTAAGCTCATACGCTCAATCTCTAAAAGATGTGCTTTCAAGTCCACTCCACCTGTAGCGCTGAATCCGGTCAAAGCTCCATTAGCTGCTATCACGCGATGGCACGGGACAAGCAAAGGAATAGGGTTAGCTCCCAGCGCACGGCCAACTGCTCGCGCCGAATTAGGACTACCAATCCTCTTAGCCAACTCTCCATAAGAAATCGTTTTCCCTACTGGAATCGCCCTAGTAAACTCATACACTCTTTTACTGAAAGGAGTTAGGGTCGATATATCTATACTTACCTTAGTAAAGTCCTGAGCCCTGCCCTCGACGTGCGACACTACATCACGACAAAGATCGGCTATCACCCTATTTGGAACTGCATCTCCACCCAGACTCGGGTACTGACTTCGCATTTTTCTCTCAGTAAGATCTTTGGTCGGCTCTGGCAACTGGAAACCTAAAATGTTATTGCCATCCCAAGCTAAGCCGCACCACCCGATCGCGGTATCAAAAAAAGTTAATCCCCTGTTACTCATGGCTACACACATTACTAGACATGAGACAAACTATCTAACAATTTACATTTTGGACTTGTCTTTATGAATGTAATAAAGGTATCGTCTCGTTCTCACATTTCTACGCGGAGCTAGGACATGATTTACAATTTGGGAAGTAAAAACGTTCAAGATGAAGGAGCCTGCTTTATAGCGCCAGACGCGTCGGTTATTGGAAACGTCCGCCTAAAACACAATGCGAGCATCTGGTTCGGCGTTGTTATACGGGGCGATAATGACCTCATCACCGTCGGAGAAAATTCTAATGTACAGGATTTATCGGTTTTGCATACCGATCCGGGCTGCCCCTTAACAATCGGTTCTAATTGCACTATAGGGCATAAAGTCATGCTGCATGGATGCACTATTGGGGATAACTCGCTGATAGGAATAAATGCTGTTATTTTGAACGGTGCCAAAATTGGAAAAAACTGCCTGATCGGCGCAGGCGCCTTAATAACCGAAGGGAAAACAATACCTGATGGTAGCCTGGTGCTTGGCTCGCCTGGGAAAGTCGCTCGAGAACTATCGGCGAGCCAAATAGAAAATCTCACTGCATCGGCTGAAGGCTACGTTAAAAACGGGAAACGTTTTTCTGCAGAGTTATCCTAAAGGCATAACCTAAATTGAGAGCATCCACTTATTAAAAAATCTCCAATCATTGATCAGAAGCGTAGCGGTTAATAATTTGTTTGCCTAACGCCATCATATGGACTTGGTCGGGACCATCCGCCTGTCGACACCATCTCGCGTAGTTAAAAGCCTCCGCCATACAATAATCGCCAGTCAGACCTCCTGCCCCATGTATTTGCATGCATCGGTCGATGACAGTTTGTGCCATGAGGGGTACCGTGATTTTTGCCGCCGCTATAAAATCCATCGCGCTTTTTGCGCCTAATTCATCCATTTTAGCCGCCGTTTTCATCGTCAGTAACCGCGCTTGTTCTATTTCACAAAATGACTTGGCGATATCTTCTCTAATTGATTGATGCTGAGAAAGTGTTTTACCAAAAGTCGAACGGGAAACTGTTCGCTTACAGGCAAGCTCTAAAGCCCTTTGTGCGCCACCAATTAGTCGCATGCAGTGATGGATCCTTCCTGGCCCCAGTCGACCTTGAGCGATCTCAAATCCACGGCCCTCACCAAGTAAAATATTGTCCACCGGAACTCGCACATTATCAAACCTAACCTCAGCATGACCCTGAGGCGCATCATCATAGCCTAAGGTGGTTAACGGTCTTGTTATCACAAGTCCATCTGTGTCTTTGGGAACTAAAATTTGGCTTTGTTGCAGATGCCGATTAGGATTCTCTGGATCAGTTTTCCCCATGACAATAAAAATTTTAGTCCTCTCGAACATGGCACCAGTGATAAACCACTTTAAACCATTAATCACATACTCATCGCCGTCGCGCACAATTGAAGTTTGTACGTTAGTAGCATCACTTGAGGCAACATCCGGCTCAGTCATAGCAAAAGAAGAACGTATTTCTCCGGATAAAAGTGGTTGCAACCAGTCAGCTTTCTGCTGTTCTGTGGCATATTTTATAAAAACCTCCATATTTCCAGTATCTGGGGCATTACAATTAAAAACTTCTGAGCTCCAAAAAACGCGACCCATGATTTCAGCAAGCGGCGCATATTCTGCGTTACTCAGTCCACCATGATCCTTCGGCATGAATAGATTCCATAAGCCCTGTTCTTTGGCTAAGGCCTTTAGCTCTTCAACAAGAGGGATAGTAGAAAATCTATCTTCGAGACCCGCTAACTCTTCGTGATACCGATACTCGTTAGGATAAACGTGCCGTCCCATGAACTGTTCTAACTGAAGCTTTAATTCATCCGCCGATGCGGTAATATTCGCGTACATAAACTTTTTCCGTCATATTTTTTGATTATTTTACCTTTAATTTGCATTCGTTGGTATTTCTATCCGGATTCGCATTTACATGAATGAAAAAAAATGATGTGATGGTATCCAATGGATTAATAGCTTAATTTCTCCTATCAACGATAAATAAATTCAAGGTAACGGCTAATGGCTCAAAACAAAACATTAACTGCACTCCAGCAAAACTACGCTCTGACTGCTGTAGACGATTACGATATGCGAATGTATGTATTAGAGCACCTGAAAGATAAAGACAAGCGCAATGCGCTTATCGCGGAACATCGGCAATTTCCAAGAGGTGGAGCGACTCAACCTGGAACACCACCGCCATTACAGAGCCCCGTATTAAAAAAATTAGTCGACAAGCTGAGAATGTTCCCACAGAAGGGGAAACATACCATTGTGGAAACCATTCCTTGGAAAGAATACTCGATTGGCGTACTGCCTGGGGCGCGAGGTAATGCGGTAAAAATCACCAAAGAAAAATATAGTACTAGAGAAGACGCGGAACATGCGATCTTCTGTAAAAGACTAAAATCACTGTGCGCTCATTACGAAATACGCATGTAAAAAATAAAGCAGGGAGCAAGTAAATGAAACAAAATTCAATGTTGCGTATCACAGGGTATTCTGATCAATGCTCGGTAGAGCCTGGAGATGAAATCACCTTCTACGTCCATAGTGAATTTGGTGAACCGTATCAATCAGATGTTGTTCGACTGATCAACGGCGACACCAACCCTGAAGGCCCTGGATTCAAAGAAAAAGTATTTCGCACTAGCGTCAACGGAAAATACAAAGGGGAAAATCAGCCACTCATGGCAGGCAGCTACATTTTGGGGCCTCAAAGTGGACTATTTGATTTAGAAAGTATGACTATGTGTGCCTATATCTATCCTACAACACCAGTTGTTGATACGGAGGGCGTCGCAGTTGGAGAACAAGCTTTGTTAGGGAAGTGGGACGACTCTAAAAAAATGGGGTACGGACTATTTATTAATGATGCCGGAGCCCTAGAGTTTAAAATCGGGAAGGGTCGAGGAAAGGTAGAAACCTTTAGCACTAAAAAGGCAATGATGCGGAAAGTCTGGTACAAAGTCATGGTCAGTTATGATGCCAGCACTGGCAAAGGCTTTATCTGTCAAATGCCTTACTTGACTGCTACAAACGGAGGTCATGGGCCGAGCATGCTTCATCCTCGATCAGATACTGAGGCAGAGAAAAATTTTAAAGTAAAAAATGGACCGGCAAGAATAACGTCAGCGCCCTTTATGATGGCGTCTAGTGCAAAGGATCCCGACTGTGGAAGAACTGTTTCAGGTGCGCACTATGGTCAGCTCGCCGAGCCTTGGAGTATTCCAGAGCATACTCAAAAATACAACGGTAAAATAGATCGGCCACGTATAACTAACCGCGCCTTAAGCAGAGCGGAAATCGAGCTGATAATGGGTGCTCCACGAATGGAAGCTATTCCAACCGAGCTCAGAGAGAGCATAGTTGCTGCGTGGGATTTCAGCGCCAATATACGTGATAATGCGGCATCTACGCACATTGTAGATATGGGACCTCACAGACTGCATGGGGTGGCAATCAACTTGCCCGTGCGAGGTACGCCGGGACACAACTGGTCCTCACACTTCATGAGTTTTATCCACGGGCCACAAGAATACGGGGCCATTCACTTTCATGACGAAACCGTTGACGATGCTCGTTGGCGACCTAGTTTCACCATGAAAATTCCTGATCGGATGGTCAGCGGCGTTTACGCAGCACGTCTAAGAGTAAAAGGCCAATCAACACCCGAGTATGAGGACTATATCCCGTTTTTTGTCAGACCACCCAAAGGAACTACCACGGCAAAAATTGCACTCGTTATGCCGACCCATAGTTACATGGCTTACGCCAATGATAATCTCAGCGTAAACTCTGTTGTGGCACAACTGCTAACAGGACAAGTACCTCTACTGCAGCCAGGTGATTTACTTCTAAATCAAGAAAGAGGCTACGGTCTTGGGACCTATGCATCGTATCGCGATGGCTGGGGCGTCAATGTATCGTCTAGACTTCGGCCCATCCTCAACATGCGACCAAAATATCTGCATGTGCTGTCGCCATCCATCTGGCAGTTCAATGCGGATCTGCATTTAGTGGATTGGCTCCACGAACTCGATTATGACGTCGACATTTATACAGACGAGGACGTACAAAGAGAGGGCGTAGATCTTTTAAATCGTTATCCAATCGTATTGACAGGGCATCATCCGGAATATATTTCTGAGGAGCAAATGGATGCTTATCATGACTACCAATTACAGGGAGGAAGGTTCTTATACCTAGCAGCCAACGGCTTTTACTGGATCACTGTGCCGCATCCTGACAACCCAAATATCGTGGAGGTTAGAAAAGGTGATAATGGAACGCGCGCATGGACCATTAATCCAGGAGAGTACTGTAATGCTTTCGACGGAAAACATGGTGGACTCTGGCGAGTAAGAGGTCGAGCAATGAGCAAGTTATTAGGCGTCACTTTTACCTCATTTGGATTAACCTACTCCTCATACTATCGCAGAGCTCCCGATAGCGAGCTTCCTGAATGTAAATGGATAATGAAGGGGATCGGATCCGACGAAGTCATTGGTAATTTTGGCCTTGTTGGAGGAGGTGCTGCAGGACTAGAACTTGATCGATATGATTTGGAACTAGGGACTCCAAATAGAGCCTATCTTCTCGCTCACTCTGAGGGGCATAACGATATTTTCGTATCTGTTACTGAAGAATCGACGTTTAATGCGAGAGGCTATACTCAAGGAGGTACCGGAGACAATAATCCGTGGACACGTGCCGATATTGTCTATTATAAAACACCTAATGATGGCGCTGTGTTTTCGGTTGGTTCGATGTCATGGTGCGGTTCTTTGCAGCACAATGATTATAAAAACAATGTCTCTCAGATTATGCAGAATGTTCTAAACGGATTCTTAAAATCAGGGGCACTTCCGTGAACAAGGAAGAAAAAGAAGTCGAGCTGGAACGTGATCATTATTGGTGGCTGCATCCCGCACTTAGAGGGCAAGAGTCAATGGGCGGCGATGTGGAAGGGGCTCTTCCATGGCAGTGGGAAGAAACAGCAGAATTCGACAGTACTGAGCATCTTGAAACGATTGATCCCAGTGGTCCTTATGCCGACTTTGCAAAACTTTTATATAAACTCAATGGTTATAAGCCGGGCCCTGTCACTGGCTGGTACATAGTCTTGTCCCCCAAAAAAGGACAATACGCAGTAGGTCAACTCTGTGTTGATCCAAACGTACCCGTAATTCTTTTCAAAGACAGAGTCTTTACTACTGAAAGTGAAGCACGTGACGCAGCTACTCTACTTAAACAAGCTCATCCGGGACTGATTCACACAAGCTAGTCACAATTTACAAAAACCGACAATAGAATGAGTAAACAGCGACGTTTTTGGGCACTTATCTCTCTGATTGTTGCCGGTGAGCTAATATTCAGCCTGCCATTCCATGTCCCCCGCTACTTTCGACCTTCCCTACTTGAAGCATTTAATCTAACAAACACCGCTCTTGGAGATGTCTTTGCCGTATACGGGATAACGGCAATCCTCGCTTACTTCCCAGGTGGAATTCTGGCTGATCGCTTCGATCCTAAGCGTCTCATCGTAGCGTCCTTGTTTTTAACAGCTATAGGTGGAATCTATTTTTCTACCATACCTAATACTTTCAATCTCGGAATCCTCTACGGGTATTGGGGGTTTACCACCATATTCTTATTTTGGGCAGGCTTGATGCGAGCCACGAGAGCCTGGGGAGGGGACGCTTCTCAAGGAAAAGCTTTCGGCTATTTAGACGGTGGGCGTGGTTTGATAGCAGCTATCTTTGCAAGTGTCGGGGTGTGGCTTTTCTCTAGTGCGCTACCTACGACCGATCTTATTGAAGTGACTGAAAGAAAATCGGCGATCGCTACTGTTATCCTCTCCTACAGTCTAGCAACCGCAATGGCAGCACTACTTGTAATTGTATGTCTCCCAAATCAAAACAAGCAAAATATCCCTAATTCAATGCCGAAAAAAACTCTACTGACTGTGCTAAATAGGCCGGTAGTTTGGCTAAAAGCCTTGATTATTTTTTGTGCATACTGCGGTTACAAAGGACTTGATAATTATGGTCTTTACGTGCACGAAGTCTTGAACGTGAGTGAAATGGAATCTGCAAAATTCATGGCATACATGGCGTTCCTGAGACCAGTAGCAGCTGTACTTGCCGGATTTCTAGCTGACCGCTTTCTGGCAAGTAGTGTCATAAAATGGTCATTTCTATTGTCATCGGCTGGTTATATTGGCAACATAATCGTAAGCGGACAAATCGCTCTAGCCAACATTATATTTGTCACACTTATGATCACTTTTCTCACAGTGTTTGCATTACGGGGTGTTTACTTTGCGCTTTTAGCAGAAACCCAGACTCCCGCCAGATTGACTGGAACTACCGTCGGGATAATATCAGTGATAGGGTACAGCCCTGACATCTTTTTTTCACCATTCGCGGGCAGGATCTTAGATGCATTTCCAGGAGCTCAAGGTTATACGTATTATTTTTCTCTGCTGACCTTGATATCGCTCACTGGATTACTTACTACTATTATTTTAATCAAAAAAATCAACAAAGGGCGAGTATGAAAAATAAAGTATGTGCGATTGTTGGTGCAGGCCAGGGGTTAGGACAAGCTTTGGCCCGACGGTTTGCCAAAGGAGGCTACACGCTAGCGCTGGTCACGCGATCGAAAGAAGGTGGCTCAGCAGCACTCATCGCGGCTAAAGAAGCAGCCCCAGAGCTAGCGCATAAGTATTATCAAGCGGATGCCACCAAGCCAGAGGAATTGGAAGACACCCTGAAAGAAATTATCTCGACCAAAGGCGATATCACTACTCTCATATACAACGTAAGAGGTAGCTATGCGCCCAATGACCCACTAGACATATCCTATAAAGACGTTGAATCTATATTAAATCTTGAAGTGGTAGGTGCGTTCGTAGCAGCTAAATCTGTACTCCCTGATATGCTAGCCAAATCAAGAGGAAATATAATTTTCTCTAGTGCAACAGCTGCCTTTCGCGGATCCGGTACAAATCCTCTGTACGCAATCGGTAAGTTTGGTCTACGCGGCCTCTCCCAAAGCTTAGCCAAAGCTTACGGTAAGAATGGCGTACATGTGACTCACGTTCGGCTGGACTGTGAGTTAGATGTGCCTGATGTTCGACAATGGATGGGCGACGAATTTGAGATTGATAAAACTAGCAATGTAGATGATGTAGCAGAGACCTATTGGTGGACGCATGAACAACCAAAATCTGCTTGGAGTAACGAGATTGAGATCCGTCCCTACTCCGAAAACTGGACTTACTAAAACTACCGGGACAAAAAGGAACTTCATAGCGTGTCAAAAAAATTCATTAATAAAGTAGCTGTTGTGACCGGCGCGAGCCGAGGAATTGGCAAATCAATTGCCTTGTCATTAGCCGATCAGGGCGCCCGAGTAGTCTGTACCGCGACGAGTGCTGAAAATGCAGATACTACCGCAGCAGAGATTGAAGCGGCGGGTGGCCACGCAATGTCTATCGGGTGCCGCGTGGAAAACCCGAACATGGTTAAAGACTCATTTGCTTTAATTCATCAAACCTATGGTTCAGTTGACATACTTGTTAACAATGCGGGGATCTCAAAACCCATGCTGACCATGGAGATGAGTGAAGAGAACTGGGATAACCACATGGACATCAACTGTAAATCTATTTTTTTGTGCTCCCAAGCAGCGGCGCATCAAATGAGAGAAAATAGAGGCGGATGCATCATTAACATCGGCTCTATTCTTGGTCAAAATGCCTTTCCAGCCACACTGGGTTACTGTGCCTCGAAAGCCGCCGTTGATCAAATGACAAAAGTTATGGCTATTGAATGGGCGCGATTTGGTATACGCGTAAATTGTATTTCTCCAGGCTACATCAGAACCGAATTAATTGATCAGCTTGCTCAGGAAGGAAAATTAAAACTATCTGACCTAGAAAAGCGAACGCCCCAAAGAAGACTAGGAACAGGCGCTGATGTTGCTAATGCAGTAAATTTTGTTGCAAGTGAAGATGCGAACTTCATGACCGGTGAAACACTCATAATCGATGGTGGATGGAACGCGTTCGGGTATTACCAAACTTAGTCTAAAGCTATCAAAATATTGGCACATCAGCTGATTTTAGCCTATGGTATTTGTCTATGACTGTAATAAAAGAAATTACTGAAAATAATTCAAAATACATGAGCTGGCGTAAGCAACTGCACTCGATACCCGAACTCGCCTATAAAGAGAATGAAACCTCTGACTTTATCGCTGAAAAACTAAAGAGTTTTGGTATTCCGATCGTCCGCGGGCTAGGTAAAACCGGGCTAGTCGGAACCATAAGATCTGGGAACAGCGATCGTTCCATCGGGCTTCGAGCTGACATGGATGCTCTACCAATAAACGAACTAAATACTTTTAAGCACAAGTCAAAACATTCGGGAGTAATGCACGCATGCGGACATGATGGTCATTCGGCAACACTCCTTGCCGCCGCTGAGTATCTTTCTACAAATAGAAATTTTGACGGTACCGTACATTTGATTTTCCAACCTGCCGAAGAAGGAGAAGCGGGCGCAAAGGCCATGATAGATGACGGACTATTTCAAGATTTTCCTATGGAATCAGTCTACGCTATTCATAACTGGCCCGGTCTTGCGATTGGCGAGATTGCAATGCGTAGTGGTCCAATAATGGCTGCAATGGATGTGTTTGAAATAAAAATTATTGGTAAAGGTGGCCATGCTGCGTTGCCCCACTTAGTAATTGACCCTATCCCAGTTGGTGCTCAAGTAATACTCGCGTTGCAAAATATCGTATCGAGAAATCTCAGCCCTACCGATACCGCAGTGGTATCGGTCACTCAACTTCATGCGGGAGATGCCTGGGCTGTAGTGCCTAAAGAAATCGTACTAAAAGGTACTGTTAGAAGCTTCACTCCTCGCGTTCAAAAATTGATAGAACAACGTATGAAAGAAATAACTTCAGGAATCTGTACCGCTAATAACTGTGATTTCAATTGGTGGTATGAAAAGCGATTCCCCCCGACGGTGAACTCTTCAGCAGAAACAGAGCTGGCAGCAAAAGCTGCACGCTCGGTATGCGGGAACGAATCAGTAAACGCCAATGTAGAAATGGTAACCGGCTCTGAAGATTTTGGGTATATGCTACAAGAAAAACCTGGATGCTATGCGTTTCTTGGTAACGGACCTGGAGAAGGAGGGTGCATGCTGCATAGCGCACATTATGATTTTAATGACGAAATTATACCGGTGGGAGCAAGTTATTTCGTACAATTGGTAGCAGAAGAATTAAAAATTTAGCTTACTACACACTGATACAAAAAAGGATAGAAATGAACAAACATAAAGAACTAATTACGGCCGGGTTCAATGCGTTAGCAGAGGGTAATTCAGAGCCGTTAATGGGGTTATTTGACGACAGTGTTCAGTGGCGAATAATCGGAGACACCAAATTTTCTGGGCTATATAAAGGAATGGAGGAAGTCACCGGGCGACTTCTAGGCCCATTATCCGAGCTACTAGACGGTCATCTTCATATCTTCGTGGATAACCTTATTTCGGAAGGCAACTATCTCGTTTGCCAAGGCAGGGGCGAATCAAAAACTGTAGCTGGTGGCACATATAATAATACCTACTGCTGGGTATACAAATGGTCTGGCGATAAAATTACGGCGGTTACTGAATACTTGGATACTGAAATACTAAGAGCCTCTTTTGAAAACTAGGGCACGGTTCAGCACTACGAGTAAATCAAAGTACTAGACATTAAAACGAAAATGCATGACGTCACCGTCTTTTACAAGGTACTCTTTTCCTTCGACCCTTAACTTACCAACCTCTCTTGCCTTAGGCTCTCCCTCACATTCTATATAGTCTTGATAACTTATAACTTCCGCACGAATGAAGCCTCTCTCAAAATCTGTGTGTATGACACCGGCAGCCTGAGGAGCTAAAGCACCTTGCTTTACGGTCCATGCTCGACTCTCTTTTGGCCCCGCTGTGAAAAAGCTCTGTAAACCCAATAGACGGTATCCAGCTCGAATCACTTTATCTAAACCAGACTCCTCAATTCCCGCGTCTTTCAAAAAGTCATCTCTATCAGACTCTGGTAACGCAGCTATTTCTGCTTCTACCTCTGCACAAAGAAAAATACATTCGGCTCCGATCTCATTAGCGTGCGCTGCCACCAGCGTCACTTGGGGGCTGTGTTGCAGCTGGTCTTCTGACACATTCGCTATAAAAAGCATAGGCTTCACGGTTAATAGTGAGAGCTCTTTAGCTAATATTAGAGCAGGATCAGCAACAGCAAGATTAGCCGCGCGGATAGCGACACCATTTTCTAAGTTCTTCAAAAGTATAGTGAAGCACTCGACACGTTGACGCTGTTCCTTGTCGCCGGATTTGGCTTGCTTTTCTGCCTTTTCCAAGCCGCGCTCGCATAGTTCCAAGTCAGCAAGCAATAACTCAGTCTCAATAATATCGATATCCGCGACAGCGTCAATTCGCCCGGAAACGTGCGTAACGTTATCGTCTTCAAAGCAGCGAACGACGTGTGCGATCGCATGCGTTTCTCTGATATGTGCTAAAAATTTATTCCCCAAGCCTTCGCCCTTAGACGCCCCTTCAACTAACCCTGCAATATCAACAAACTCCATAGTGGAAGGAATGACTTTTTTTGAACTTGCGATCGAAGCTATGCGAATTAATCTCTCGTCGGGAACAGTAACTATACCGACATTAGGTTCTATCGTACAAAACGGGTAATTCTCGGCCGCAATTTCAGCGCTGGTAAGCGCATTAAATAAAGATGACTTGCCGACATTCGGCAATCCAACAATTCCACACTTAAAACCCATTAAATATCACTCACGTTAGTTATCATCTCGTCGGTTCAAAACATTCATAGCACCTTCAAAGGAACCAGACATAATTTCATCAGACAGCGCCAGAACATCATCTATACGAGAAAAGATGATCAACCGCTCTTTGGCGCTGGGTTTACCCAAAACAAAGCTACTGACATCGCGACCTGGATCAGGCCGGCCTATACCTATTCGGATTCTATGATACGCATCTGAACCAAGACTTTGGGTAATACTTCTAAGCCCATTATGTCCACCATGACCACCACCATACTTAAGGCGAACGCAACCCACACTTAAATCCAAATCATCGTGAGCGACTAAAATCTTTTCTGCTTCGATACTGTAATAGTTAGCGTAAGACGCCACACTTTGTCCGCTCAGGTTCATATAAGTCGTTGGCTTCAAAAAGCTTACACCATTTGAACATTTACCAGAGATTCCGGAATGTCGTGCGCTGGTGCTTAGTAGGGCTTCATTTTTACTAGCCCATCCATCTACAAGCCAAAAACCGACATTATGTCGGTCATTTTGGTGACTTTCCCCCGGGTTTCCCAATCCCACGACTAACCGTATTTCTTTACCGCTGGTCATCGCTACCTACAATCAACGCTGAGAATTTTCTCCCCAAAGCTACTCTGAAGGATCTGTGCCAGCGTCGTCGGCCGCAGTATCTTCTCCGTCTGAGGTCTCATCCGCGCCGTCAACCTCTTCGGTATCAGGTTCTTCCTCTTCTTCGACCATTCTAGGCATCGTCACCTGAACTATGGCCGCCGCGCCGTCCCCACCACTCGTGATGGCTGTAATCTCAACGCCATCAGGCAGCACCAAGTCAGCAAGGTGAACAGCGTCACCCACACTTAGATTAGCAACATCTACTTCTATAGATTCCGGCAGATCCTTCGGCAAACATGTTATTTCAATTTCTGTCATTAAACGCGCAATAACTCCACCTTCCTGCTTAACGCCAATACAGTCCTCTTCATTTAAAAAGTGTACCGGGATGCGGATAGTAAGCGCAGCGGACTCATCCACTCGCTGAAAATCCATATGCATGACAAATGGCTTATAAGGGTGCCGCTGCATGTCCTTCAGAACCACTCGCTCAACTTTTCCGTCTATAGAAAGATCTAAGATCTGAGAATAAAAAGATTCTTGCGAAGACGACTTCAAAACATCTGAGTGTTTGAGTTGTATCGACAAAGCTGCTTTCTTTGCCCCATAAACAATAGCTGGAACTATTTCTGACTTACGTAGGCGGCGGCTCGCACCCTTGCCCGTATCGCCGCGACTTTCCGCGACTAAAGTAAATTCATCCATTTCTAATCTCCAATAAATAACACAAAATTAAGCGGTTCCCGCCCGCGACCAGACGGTCTCACACCCAATATACTAATCAACAAACATTGAGCTCAAAGATTGACTCGAATTAATCCGACGAATACTTTCGGCTAACAACCCTGCCACAGATAACTGGCGGATCTTACCCGAATCTATCGCTTCTTGCGACAACGGAATGGTATCTGTCACGACTAATTCATCTAGCGGAGAGCCACAAATTTTTTCTATGGCACTGCCCGACAACACAGGATGTGTGCAGTAAGCCACCACTTTTTTCGCTCCACTTTCTTTTAATGCAGACGCCGCGCTGCACAGAGTTCCCGCTGTATCGACCATATCGTCAACCATGACACAGGTTCGATTTGCGACATCACCAATAATATTCATTACTCTAGATTCATTTGCTTTAGGTCGTCTTTTGTCTATTATGGCTAAATCGGCATTATCCAGACGTCGCGCGATAGCTCGCGCCCTCACAACACCGCCGACATCGGGCGACACGACCATCAAATCTTCATACTCGTGCTTCCATATATCTCCAAGAAGCACCGGCGACGCGTATACATTATCCATTGGAATATCGAAAAAGCCCTGTATTTGCTCAGCATGCAAGTCCACCGTTAGAAATCTAGTAGTACCGACATGCGTTATCATATTAGCAACCACCTTAGCGGTAACTGGCACCCTCGCCGAGCGAGGTCTACGATCTTGACGCGCATAGCCGAGATACGGCACGACTGCTGTTATACTTTGAGCAGAGGCTCGCCGCAGCGCATCAACCATTATGAGTAGCTCCATAAAATTATCGTTCGTGGGTGCGCAAGTTGATTGAATAACTATTGCATCTCGACCGCGTACATTTTCTGCAATCTCGACCATGGTTTCACCGTCACTAAAGGCACCGACTACTACCTTCCCGAGTGGCACATTAAGATGCTTAGCAATAGCAGCTGCTAGCGCAGGATTCGCATTTCCGGTACAAAGCATTAGGGATTCATCAATCATCGGTTTAAGCGCCTCATCGCATCAAGAGTATCCCACAGTAAATTTGAAATCAGAGCCTCATTTAAAGATTATCCCATGTTAATGGCGATAAACCTATCGTCTGCCAAAATATGGCTGGGGTGCCAGGATTCGAACCTGGGAATGCTGGGATCAAAACCCAGTGCCTTACCGCTTGGCGACACCCCAAAACTTTTGATGTTAGCCCTTCAAACCGTCGGACTCTTCATCAATCTTCTTCAACAAAGGAGAGTGATTCTCTCGCTCCGCTGGGAAACCAATCCACTCACTTGGAAGAGCATGCCCCACAACCTCTAACTCTTCGCGGCACTCAAAAAGTGCAAAGACGCTTGACCCTGTTCCACTCATTCGAGATGGGCGATAGTGACCAAGCCAGTCAAGCGCATCCCCGACGCGAGGGTATAAACGACGAGTGACTAACTCGCAGTCATTCCGACTACTAGCCATTGAAAATTCATGCATTTTGATGGCGTCAGTATCTCGTGTCAACAAAGGATCGTTAAATATCTCTTGTGTCGGCACCTCACAGTTAGGAATAATAACAAAAATAGGTCCTACTTCTGGAGAAAAAGGAGACAATTTCTCCCCGATCCCCTCTGCCCAAGCGCTTTTCCCCCTTACAAAGATAGGTACATCAGCACCCAGCCTGAGCCCTAAAGCAACCAACTCATTTTCGGGCAAATTGAGTCCCCAGAGAACATTCAAGGCAACTAATACGGTCGCGGCATCGGAACTCCCTCCACCTAAACCAGCACCCATTGGAATGCGCTTATGCACCGAAATTGTTACACCTTTCGAACCCCGTACATGTTCTCTTAACAACTTTGCTGCCTTGACGGTTAGGTCATCCTCACTAGACACTCCCGTCAGGTCATAATCTCTCTCAATTATTCCGTCATCTCTTACTTGAAAATCAATTTGATCGCATACATCGATGAATTGAAAGATGGTTTGTAAGTTATGATAACCATCCTCGCGCCTACCGTTTATCTGCAAAAAAAGATTGATTTTAGCAGGAGCCGGCCAACCCTTAGATATAATCAATTATCGTATCTCCCATTTTTTTAAAACGATCCGTGACTTAACGTCTTGGCAGCCAATTGACAACTTCCTAGGCACATTAGGGTTCCGGTCGTCGTAGTAATCATTGTAGAAAACCTCACAGTCAAATTGAGAAAAACTAACGTATCTACCTGCTTTATCCCTTAACTCGACCACTAAATTGTCCCGACCACTTCGATCTGGAATACCCAATAGCCAGTATCTTAATTGCGACAAAGGAACACTCCAGCCGAGCTGCGCCAACATCAATTCTTCAGGCGTACTCGCTAAAAACGATTGACCACCAGAAGTTAACAAAATCACCTTAGTATTATTGCCACGAATAGTCAGCGCACCACTACCAAATGGACCTGAAAGCCTTAGATTGTAAGCGGCACCAATTTGAGTCCAAATCAAATCTGCACTGAGAGAATCTTCACTCGTCTGCACCGATATCCTCGCCCGAGCCGTCCAATGTGTTAAAGCCGAGACCTTTGCTTCGTGATTTTCTAAAGAATTCAACTGCAAAACCTTCGGTTGCCGATCGCTGTTACTGATAATTGAACATGAATGCAAAATCAAACAAAAACACGTAACAAGTAGAATTCGGAGGGCAACCTCGAGCCTGGTTAGCTTAAGCGTCATTTATTTTCAAAACCTAAGTAGTTGTACTTTTTTAATGCATTATCAAGGTATCATCACCGACTATCGCGCCACAATGTAATCTTAAAAGAAATTTTTGCAGCAGTAGGTAGGAAAGCCCAGATTGCTTTATAATAAATAAAAAAGTTAAACGCCGTACAATCTTAGATTAAATCAAAAAAGCCAACATCAAAAAGAAAAATACTTCCACGCTAACTATATATTATGTCATTCATCGTACTAGGCCTGAGTCATAAAACTGCCCCTCTGTCAGTCAGAGAAAAGCTAGTTTTCGACGATGTCCTCATGACAGATGCTCTACGGGGACTAAAGTCATCGCCAGGAATATCTGAGTCAATGATTTTATCAACATGTAATAGGACTGAGCTTTACTGTTATGAAGAAGAAGGTGTCATCTCCGATTTAATGAATTGGCTCTCTTCGAATAAAAGTATTGAGCGCGATGAAATTAAGGACCACATGTATAAATACACTGGAGAAAGCGCTGTAAGACATATTCTTCGTGTTGCGAGTGGTTTAGATTCTATGATGCTAGGAGAGCCTCAAATACTGGGGCAACTTAAAGACGCCTATAAAAAAGCAACTTCCGCTAAGACTGTAGGAAAATTCTTAAACCGGCTTATGCAGTTTTCTTTTTCATCGGCAAAACTAATTCGCTCTGAAACAGAAATAGGCAGTAGTCCTGTTTCAGTAGCCTATACCGCAGCGAAGCTTGCCGAACAAATTCATGGAGATTTAACCTCGAAATGTGCAATTTTAATTGGCTCCGGCGACACAGCAACGCTAGTTGCGAATCATCTAAAAGGCGGTGGTTTGCAAAACCTCGTTGTTGCCAACAGAACTCTTCAAAACGCGCGTAAGCTTGCCACCCGTTACAGTGGAGAGGCTATCCCTATTAGCACGCTACCAAAATTCTTACCTCAAGCGGACATTGTCATCACCTGCACAGGGAGCACACAACCGATCCTTACAAACTCCATGGTTTCACGAGCACTAAACGACAGACATAAAGAACCGATGTTTATAGTTGATTTAGCGGTGCCAAGAGATGTAGATCCTGAAGCCGGCGATCTCGACAACATCTACCTGTATACAGTCGATGACTTGCAGTCAGTGGTATTATCAAATCTCAGCGTCCGGAAAGACGCAGCCGCTATCGCCGAAGAAATGATTTATTTACAGGTGCAAGACTACATGCACCGATCCAAGTCGCAATCGGCCTCTAACGCCATCCAAAATTATAGAAGCTACGGTCATGATGTAAAAAATAAGATGCTTAACGAAGCAATAGAGAATATGAGTAGCGGCGCCGACCCTAAGACTGTAATGGAGCGTCTTGCCAATAAATTAACAAATAAGCTTCTCCATCATCCAACGGTGGCGTTAAAAACCATTGATGATAACTCGGCAACGCTAAAGTTGGCCCGAGAGATATTAGGTCTAGACCAAGAGAATAAGCAGCCGTGAAAGACTCACTTACCCAAAAATTAGAAAGTCTCCTTGATCGAAAAACAGAAATTGAAGCGCTACTTTCTAGTCCGGAAGTTCTGGATAATCAAAAACAATACCGGGAACTCTCGAAAGAACATTCCGATGTGACACCAATCGTAGCCTGTTACGAAGAGTATAAAAATGCTAATCATCAATTATTAACTGCCACGGAGCTAAGCAAAGAGTCAGATCCAGAGATACGTGACTTAGCTAATGAGGAGATCTCTGACTCAAAATTTCTAATTGATAAATTAGAAAAACAAATACAACAACTGTTAATCCCTAAAGATCCTAAAGACGATGCCAATGTGTTTTTAGAGATAAGAGCGGGCACAGGGGGAGACGAGGCCGCAATTTTTGTGGGTAACCTTATGAGAATGTACCTCCGATTTTCTGACGGAAAAAAATGGCAAACCGAAATCGTTAGCTCTAGCGAATCCGAAGTGGGTGGGTTTAAGGAAGTAATTTTGCTTATTAAAGGTAAGGGCGCCTACTCGAAATTAAAATTTGAGTCAGGGGCGCATAGAGTACAGAGAGTGCCCGAAACCGAGTCGCAAGGCCGAATACATACTTCTGCTTGCACAGTCGCCGTGATGCCGGAAGTAACCGAAGCTGAAGAAGTAGAAATTAATCCTAGTGAGATACGAATTGATACGTTCCGAGCATCAGGCGCAGGGGGTCAACACGTTAATAAAACTGACTCAGCGATTCGTATCACACACTTAGCAACTAACATGGTGGTAGAGTGTCAAGACGAACGTTCCCAACATAAAAACAAAGCACGCGCCATGACCATTCTCAAGTCTAAACTACTCCAAGCAGAGCAGGATCGTATCGAAACAGAACAAGCTTCCACTCGCAAGAAACTCGTTGGGAGTGGCGACAGGTCGGAACGAATACGGACATACAACTACCCACAGGGACGCGTTACTGATCATCGGATAAATCTCACCTTGTATAAATTAGATGATATTTTGGTTGGAGACCTCGACCTTCTGGTTGGACCCCTTATGACCGAGCACCAAGCAGAGCTTGTCGCTCAATCTCAAGCTGATTAGAGATGACTGATAATTCATCAGTCAGTGTAGTTCTTCGGAAAGGTGCGGAGATTTTTCGAGAACACCCTAATGCACGACTAGACTCTGAGATACTACTGGCACATGTGCTATCAGTTCCTAGGATTAAGCTCTACACAGATTCATCGGCATTGGTTACCAAAGCCCAAGAACAAAAATATATGAGGCATGTGGAGAAAAGGTCAGAAGGTGTGCCTATTCCCTATATAACAGGATACTCCGAATTCTGGTCTCTACCTATTATTGTGACTAAAGATGTTTTAATTCCGAGACCGGAGACTGAGCTGTTAGTCGAGATCGCTAAAGAATTGAGTAGCCTATTCCAAAAACCTCCTACAGTCGCCGATGCTGGCACCGGCAGTGGCGCTATTGCCGCTGCATATGCGAAAGAACACCCCAATGCAAAAATAGTTGCGACTGACACGTCAACCGCAGCGCTCGCTGTGGCGAAAAGAAATTTCGACACACTAAATGTAAATCACATCGAGTTAGTCCGTGATGACTGGCTAACAGCTATTTGTAATAATAGTTTAGATATGATCATCACAAATCCCCCCTACGTCGACGCTAGCGATACTCATCTCATGAGCCTCTCAACCTCATTCGAACCAACTAAAGCACTCTACGCTGAAAACAGAGGTATGTCTGAAATCAACAAACTAATTCGGGCCAGTAACCGATGTCTAAAACCAGGGGGATTTTTGTTAGTAGAGCATGGATTCGCGCAAAAAACCCGAGTCGTCAGAAGTTTTCTTAAAAATAACTTTGTGAGTATATCAACCCGACAGGACTTAGCGGGGCTTGATCGCGTCACTTATGGTCAAAAGATTTGTATTGACACGTAAAACATATTAAAAATTACAAGCTTAAACTAAAAAGGCGAGTTTGATGGATGATGAATTACTACTTCGGTACAGTCGCCAGATCCTTTTGCCCGAAGTAGATATCAACGGGCAAAACAAGCTGGCACACTCCCATGTGGTCATTATGGGGCTCGGTGGTCTAGGATCGCCTATTGCCATGTACCTCGCTGCAGCTGGTGTGGGAGAAATAACGCTGGTCGATCACGATGTCGTTGAACTCTCGAATCTTCAGAGGCAGATAATTCATTCCACCGAAGATTTAGGTCGTAAAAAAGTAAAATCTGCTGGAAATCAAATCCACTCTTTAAACCCCAACACAAAAGTTAACCTAGTTAACGAAAAACTCGACGAATCCGGATTCAATAACCTTTTCCCAAATGTCGATGCAATCGTAGACGCAACCGACAATTTCGAATCGCGATTTGAAATCAATCACTTTAGCGTTAAGCATTCCAGACCACTAATATCAGGTGCAGCCATAAGATTTGAGGGCCAAGTGTCGGTTTTTCAAGCCACCAAAGGCGTCAGTCCCTGCTATCGGTGCCTCTATTCAGACGGAATAAATATAATTGAGAATTGCGTTGACACTGGCGTTATATCACCACTGTTAGGCATTATTGGGAGCATACAAGCACTTGAAGCACTGAAAATCTTGATGGGAATAGGAGAGGCGCTCGATGGCCGACTTTTACTTCTAGACGCTCTAACAATGGAATGGCAAACCATGAAATTTCAAAAAGATCCTAAATGTCCCGAGTGCGGCTAATAGCATTGGTTAAGCAACGAACACTTTCAATCAGGACGCGTGCCCGACTCACAAAAAACTAGCTGTGCTAGTATTAAGGGATTAAGCATTACTTTTAAAATCTTTCTAAAAATCGTAAAACAAATTTCCATGACTACCTTACACGCTAAAAACTTTCTTCTAATATATCTTCTCATAATATTTTGGCACAGCAATGTATCCAGCGAGACTGTATATGTGACCGACAAAATGCGCGTGGGTATTTATGCGAGCCAAGACCTTAATAGTAAAATTTTAAAGATCCTCTCAACCGGAGATAAATTAGAGATCGTACGGGAGACGGAACTAATGTCACTAGTAATTGACGACTCGGGAATACAGGGATGGATTGATAAAAACTATCTCATGAAAAATAAACCTGCCGCAATGCTCCTAAAAGATGTTTCAGAAAAGAGCAACCGAGATGCTCTCCAACAAGAGGCAACGAACGTTCCAAAAGATAATCATGCGACTACTGATGACATAAACACTAAGACAAATGATTTAAAGAAAAACAATACTCGCCTGAAAACAAAACTTGCTCAAGTACTCCCCAGAGTAAAACAGTGTGAGTCACGTGCATCTATTCTAGAGAAAAAAAACGAGCGATTGAACGAAGAGCTTACCATTAAGTGCGCGTCGGCAGATATGACTTCTGAAGATACGGTACCCCTGCTCAACTACCAGAAACTAGAAAAGCGACTGACAGATCTTACAAGTTCGATTGATGACCAAGTTACTGAGAAACAACCTCCATCTGAAAATAATTCCAATCCTATCTCAATAATTAAACACTATTGGCTCTGGATTGTAGCAACTATGGTCGTCCTCATTGTCTTTGGGGCGTTCATAGGCGCATACCTCCTGGACTATTCCAATCGGCGACGTCACGGTGGATTCCGTATCTAAAAAACCAACTAGGAAGTAAATTTGAAAAT
>Ga0315315_10000474_pt1 | contig 33579 bp, 22 predicted proteins | sample M140m3416metaG_FD_203699 | JGI IMG/M metagenome (GOLD analysis project Ga0315315, IMG submission 203699) | Ammonia-oxidizing marine archaeal communities from Monterey Bay, California, United States - M1 40m 3416 | ecosystem: Environmental > Aquatic > Marine > Intertidal zone | place: USA...
GTTGGTAACCGCAGAGATTTCGTCGCGAAACTCGATGCTGCACGACTTTTTAAACCAATGCGCGAGGACGTGGGTCTTGTCGGCGAGGTACTCGACGGGGTTCTTTGTCGTGCTCAGCGTGTTCATGGCATGCTTGGCCGCATGTTCAATCGGCAGTTGGGATTCATGAGGAATTTCGGCGAGTTCCATGGGAGCCATGGAAAAATTCTGGAATGAGTAGATGCTCAAAAAAGCGTCGGCGGGCGCTTGGGTTCTGTGAGGGTAGCTCCGCTTCTTGTTACCGCCGCGCGACAACTCAGTCTTACTCACGCGAGATCACAACGGAGATATTTGATCGTGGCCTAGCGGAAGTTCTCCGCTAGCGAGTCGTCCAGGCCTCGCCTCCAAGAGACACCCTGCACACCCCACGCTGCAAAGCACGATGACGTCTCTGCTCGCTCTCTATGACCCGAAGAGAAACTATGAACACATGCTCGAGGGCTCGCGGGCGGGCCAAATTCTGCAGCACCACATAGAGACTGTCGAGCATCTCCATACCATGCACGGCCGCATGCCGTGTCCGCACCAGCGCTGCAGCGACATGTCGCGCATTCTTCTGACCAAGCTGAAGGAGAATCGGACGTGGCTCGGGCTGCCTCCCAAGCTGCCGCGTGCGATTGCCTTCCTCCATCTGAGTGGCGAGACGCTGCTGCTGTACGGCGAGGCCCTGGCCCTCGTCTACATCATCGTGTGCGCCGGCGTCGACACAAAAGACCACCGCGTGGGCCTCGGAGTGCAGCATATGATGTCCTTCGCGGAGATGCACGACACCTCGCTTCTGCTCACACTCGCGCTGCCCTGGCAGAGCGGCCCGCACACGCAGTACTGGGAGATCCGAAGCCTGCGGCGGACGGGCGAGGGCGAGCTCATCGACGGCGAGCAAATCTTCACTTGCCGCGGGGACGAGGGCCAGCGCGCCGGCTCGATTGCGCAGAGCGCGCCCCCAAGCTCAAAGCTGCTCAAAGTCTTCTCTCGGAAGATTGAGGAGCAGGTCCGAGCCGTGTGCATCGACACGTCCGCAGGGGGCGAGGGCAAGCGCGAGGGGGGCGACGAGGGCGTCGGTGCCGACGCCGGAGGGGGCGACGGCGCCTCGCTGCAGAGCTCGAATTTGATCAAGACCCTCCGGAACTCGTGTTCCGACATGGATAAGCAACGGAAGGAAGTCATCGAGGAAAATCGAGAATTGGTTCGGAAGCACGCGCTGGCCCTGCGCACGCAGAAGGAGCAGATTGAAAAGGAGCTTGTCGAGGAGCGGGCGCGGCACGAGTCGACGAGGGCGGAGCGGGATCGCGCGCAGGATGAGCTGAGCACAAAGCGAGGGACGTGGGAGAGCGAGAGCCGGAAGCTGAACGGGGAGGTGCTCGAGCTGGGGGAGCGTTTGAAGAAGACGGAGGAGCAGGTGGCGGGGCTCAAGGATTTGCGCGACGCGGCGCAAAAGGCGGAGCGCACCGCGGTGCAGACGCTGGCGCACGAGCGCGAGCAGCAGAAGTTGATGACGGAAGACTTTCACGAGGGGTCCGAGCGCCGCGTCTCCGAGCTCACGCTGCGCATCAACTCGCTGAACGCCGAGCTATCGATGGAAAAGCACGCGGCCGAGCGCAGAGAGGCCGTGCTCGAAGGGGTGCGCGCCGAGCGCGACGCGCTGCAGTATGATGGCGGTCAGCAGCTGCGAGGTCTGCGAACGCTGCGCGTCACCCTTGCGGTCGCGCGCGTCCGCGTGCTCGAAGAGCGCCGAATCGCCCGCAAAAAGCTCGAGGAGGAGGTGAAAAGGGCAAAGGCACTCGAAAAGAAGGCGGCGGCGTCCGGGAAGCGCGCAGACGAGGCCACGCGGACGGCGGCGGCGGCGGAGAAGCGCGCGGCCGAGGCGACGACGGAGGCGACGGCGGCGACGGCGGTGACGCAGGCCACGGAGCCGGTCGCAGCGACGAAGAGCTCGGCGGACGCTTCGGTGAACACGGAGCCCCAGGGGGATCCGCCGGAGGTCTTGCAGGTGCAGAAGCTCCTCGACGAAAAGCATGCCGAAATACAAGTTTTGCAGAAGAAGCTGCTCGAGGCGGAGGCGCACGCGGGGACGGGAGGCGTCGTGTTTGGGGGCCACCCCGCCATCGACGCGATTCTCGAGGGGCTGGCGATAGAGTCGCGCCGCGTGCAGCAGCAGCTCTACAGCTCCGCGAGGCATGCGCAGCACCAGAGCCAGCAGCAGGGCGGTGCGAACGCGTACGACCCTGCGGCACACACGGGCTACTACAACCCGATGCTCACCGGTCCCGCGTATGGCGGCGGCTACTACTAGTGCGGAGAGGGGGGGCGAAGGGGGCGGGAGCGGGAGGACAGAGGTCGGACATCGAGCCGAGACGGCGGCGGAGTAAGAATGAGTTGTCACAATACGATTGCAGAGCTTAGGACGGAACCGAATGCGCGCCCATGAACGACTTTTCTCACGATTTTCGGATTGGCAAAGACGGAGGCTACGGCCAATACACGATTTCATTCAGAGGTATACTGGAAAAAGACGACGACGACGAACCTTCGAAGCGCACGTGTTCGTATGAGTCCTCCAGGCTCTTTTCCGTGTACATGAAGATTTTCGTCGGCGGGGCCAACTCCTCTGGAGACCGCAACATGAGCATCTCGCATTGGGTGGGGATGACACCGGACATTGAAACGTCGAGCCCCCTGCTTGGCTACAAGATTGACGAGGGAAACGAAGCAATCCTTCGAAGAAACGAGCCGGTCTTTTTCAAGCTCCCCGAGGTGCGCTCCACGTCAGGCGATTCCGCGGGCGAGAGCCTTCCGCCACTCGTCATCATTGCAGAGCTCTGCCCCTTTGTCCCGCACGGGGTGCGGCTGAGCTTCATGACAGAACATCCCCTGGCGGGAGTGCGCGTCGTCGAGCATTTCCACAAAGTGTTTTGCTGCCCCGCCTGTTTTTCTGGGGGGGCGGAGTTGGTGCCAAAGACGCCGCCCGACCGCCCGACGCCCAATCCGCCAGATCCCGACGTCGCGGCCGCGGTACGCAACCGCGCCGCTCGCAAGCGCAAGGCCGCCGCGGAGGAGACTGCGTAGACGCAAAGATATCTAAAAAATTTGCCATCCAAAGTGTGACACGTGGCACGCGATGAAGGCCGATGCAGACGACGACGACGAGGAGCACGTGGCGCGCAGGTATCCGACGTGGACGGAGCTGCTCGCCGCCGTGGTGATCGGCATCGTGCTCGCCGCGCTGCTCGGCTTCGGCGTCTTCATTCCGGTGGTGACGCGGCTGGCCACGTTTCCGCCGCCGCCGCCGCCGCCGCCGCCGCGCAACCCCCCGCCGCCGCCGAGCGTGCCGCCGCTGCCGCCCTTTGACCCACCGTCGTTTCCACCGCCGCCCATCCCGCCCGGTGCGCTTCCACCGCCAACCTCTCCGCCGCTGCCGCCCTCGCCATCGCCGCCGACGCCTTCGCCGATCGATCGGCTGCTCACGATGCCGGCGGGCGAAACCTGCGCCGACGGGGAGCACTTGGACATTTCAGCGCTCCACTGTGGCTCGGCGGCCTACCAGCTCGGCTTCGACCCGGCCGCGGCCACGCGCCTGGAGGAGTCGGACGCGCACCCCACCGGCTGCAGCTACAGCGTCGCCGAGAACAAAATCTACCACGTCGCATCGTCGACCGCCGAGGAGACGCCCGATTCGCTCGCCATTTGTCGCGGCCTGCGGCAGCCTCCGCCGTCGCCGCCGGCGTCCTGAGGCTCCCGCTAGCCTGGTCATTCGTGTGTGCATCTCAAAAATAAGAGTAAGACTGAGTTGTCCCGCAGCGAATGTCGGCCACAGCCAGCACCGAGAAGACTGACAAGAGCGAGAAGAAGAAGATGCCGCGCGACGCAAAGAAGTCTTCGAATTCGAAATCCGCCAAAGCCGGGCTGGTCCTTCCCGTCTCGCGGGTGCAGAAGAGGATGAAGGCTGCCATGGGCAAGGGCGGCCGCGTCGGCGCGGCGTCGCCGATCTACATGACGGGCGCGCTCGAGTACATTGCGGCGGAGGTGCTTGACCAGGCACGCCAGGTGACGCAGAATGCGAAGCGGAAGCGGATCACGCCGGCGGATCTCGTCGCGGGAATCCGCCAGGACGAGGATCTCTCGCGCCTCTTTTCGCACGTCGAGGTCGTGGTCGCCGAGGAGCTGAAGAAGGCGACGAGCGCGTCGGCGGGGGGTGGCGGCGACGACGCTTAGAGCGTGCGGGGGGTGAATTTTAAAACGATTGCTACTCATACCACGACGCGCAATCTCGACGATTGAGATTTTTTGAGGTAGACTGAGTTGTGGCAGACGCATACCCTCTTATGCACAGACCCCCGATTGGCCACGCGCTAGCCGGACAAAACAACTCACAACTCAGCCTACCAAGAGCAGACCAAAGAGAGATCATGCGCTTCGCCGACGACGACGCTTACGAGGAGCAGGAGGATAGCGAGGCCGAAATGAGATTCGACGAGGGCGAAGAGGGCGAGGGAACGTACGATCCGAATTACGTGGACAACGACACCGTCGAGCGCGAGGAGGAGGAAGAGGAGGCCGGCGAGGAGGCTGCCGAGGAGGGGGGCGAAGAGGAAGAGGCCGAGGGCGAGGCGGAGGCTGGGGAGGAGGAAGAGGAGGCTGCCGAGGAGGCTGCCGAGGAGGCCGGCGAAGAGGAAGAGGCCGAGGGCGAGGCGGAGGCCGAGGGCGAGACGGGAGACATGGTGGTGGACGACGACGGGGAAGGCGATGACGAGAATGTGGAGACGATTATGAAGACGGGTACGGAGTTTACAGGAGACCTCTACTACCCGGCAGCGCCCGGAAAGACGGACCAGTTTCTGACGATACCGCCGATGAAGGACGCGGGAGACAATGAGTGCTGCCACATGCATTTTTTCGAGGAGGGGGTGATGGTGGTGGACACGGTCGAGGAGCTGCAGGCTTTGCAGACAACAAAGGATGCGGAGAAGAATGAGGCATGGATCAAAATCCAGCGCCAGGTGCTGCCGCACAACATGGGCGTCGTGCGCGGACGCCTCAAGAAGGAGGAAAAGCCGCTGTATTACAAGAAATGCCTTCGGTTCGCGGTGAAGAAGCCAGGCGAGGAGGATAAGATTTTGGAGTCGGACGATGCCCAGATCATGGTGTTGGCGCCGAAGATGATCATCAACCGCGTCGAGGAGATCATCAACGATTTTCCACGGGAGTATGGGAACTCCCAGATGAAGGAGTACTCCGTACACGCGAACAATACGAAATTCTTCACGACGACTGTCTGCAAATTCGCGAAGACGTCGAAGAAGAAGGACGGCAGCGAAATTGTGACTCTGCTGCGGGAGCCGACGCAAACGACAAACAATGGCGAGAGCTCCAACGCGCCGGAGAAGCGCCCGGCCGGAGCGCCCTCGAAGAAGGTGGCGCAGACAAAGGCCGCGCCGGCGGCCGCGCCCGCGGAAGCCCCGGCGGAAGCCCCGGCAGCAGCCAAGGCTCCTACCAAGGGGATCCGAGCGCTCTTCGCTCCAAAGAACCAGCCCGAGAGCGCGCCGGCGGGTTCGAAGGAGAATGCGCCCGCGGCGGCAAAGCCGGCACCGAAGAAGGCGCCGGTGGCGGCGAAGCCCACGGGGAAGGCAGCGCCGGCGGCGGCAAAGCCGGCGGCGGCAAAGCCGGCGGCGGCCAAGCCGGCGGCGGCCAAGCCGGCGCCCGCGGCGGCAAAGCCGACGGGGAAGGCGGCGCCCGCAGCGGCAAAGGCTCCCGAAAAGCCAACGCCGGCGGCGGCAAAGGCGACAACAAAAGCGACACCGGCTGCGCCCAAACACAAGGATGCGGCGGCGCCCGCAGCCGCGGCCGCCGAGAAGCGGGACCGCGAGCCCTCGGCTCCGGGAGACAATGCCGAGAACCCGCCGAAGCGGCCCGCCGCCAATGCCAAGCAAGCGGCGGCGGCCCCGACGGTGCACATGCACTCCGCCGCCGAGTTCACCTTCAAAAACTACGACGAGATGGAGAAGGCGCTCTTCCCATCGCTTTCGCAGAACTTTGAAAGCGTGAAGCAGGGCGGCTTTCGCGTCAAGGTTGTGACCCTCGCCGTGCCGCGCTGAAGACGGCGAAAGCGATGCGATGAAGACAAAAGGAGGAGGGGCGGGAGGGAGAGGAAGAGGGGCTATCGGATTGCAGAATATAGAAAAGACATTGCGATAAAACCGCGCACGTGTCCACCAGTAAGACACAAGCGGAAGCGCGTCGCATGCGGGTTCCGCTCCCGCTGCTGCCCGGGCTGGCACACAGCGACACGTTCCGGCGCCGGCAAACGCCAACGTCGGCGTCGACGCCGGGCGCAGAGGCGCTGCTCGACCCGCTGGTGCTCAAACCGGTCGTCGCGCCGCCCACTGTGCGCCGCGGCGGCGGCCTGAGCGCCGGGTTGTGTCTGCTCTTCGCCTTTGCCGTCGCGTTTGTGACCGTGCTCCTATGCCTCGCGCTGCCGCCAATCCAGCAGCGCGCTTTTGGGGATGCCGTGCGGGTCGAGGAGAATGCGCTTTGCTTTCGCGCTGGACGCGAAGACTCGTACGCCGTCGTCGAGCTCGCCGTCGGCTCGCCCATGCACATCCTGCGACTGCTCGTGCTGTTTGACAGCGTCGTCGACGGGGAGCCCGCCCTGCGCATCTTTTCGTCAAGGATTGCAGAGAGCAGCACACTCAAATGTGGCGCCGACCAGCTGTGCGAGGACACTGCCATCGTGCAGCGTGGTGACAGCGACCTCAACGAAAAGGTTCGGTTGCGCTTTTCGTACGAGAGCCTCTTGGACGAGGAGCTGGCGCCAAAGTCGCACGCGTACGAATTGGGGTTGGACGGCGACGTTCGGCTGTCGGCCGGGAAGTCGCACTTGCTGCTCCGCGCTGGGCTGTGCATTCAGGATCGCACCGATTGGATTTCTACTCTGTATTCCGTGCCCGACGCCAGCGGCGCGCCAACGCTCGCCGTCGCCGAAGTCAACGAGCTCCTGCCCGACGGGCCGCTCGCAGTGTGCGCGGACGCGGACGAGCGCGTGTTGATGCTGCCGTCGGGGAGCGTTCGCGAAGGATGGTGGCTCGCGTTGACGTCGATGCGGATCCTGCAGACGGACGCCAGCAAGAAGCGGCGAAAGGTCGTCGAAGCGGGCGCCACGTGCGGCGCCGCCAACTATACGGAAAGCCGCGCCATCTTCCTGCTCGACTGCTCCGCCGCGCCGCCTTACCACACTCGCCCCTGCGACGGCGGCCCGTCGCTGCCCTTTCGGCGCATCGCGCACCGCATCCTTCGCATCGATGCGCTGAACGCAACCTCGCTCGCCTACGGCGTCGAGGAAGATACCACGTTGCACGACCCCGATGCCAATTCAGACGTGGAGTTTGCGCTCTCGATACTGAAACTGGCGCTGCTCGTGCTGACGGCGGCCGTCGTGTTCACGCGGTCGCGGCGGGAGACGTCGAGCAACGCACTGGTCTTCGTCGACGCGTACGTCGTCTCGCGCGACGACGAGCCACTGATTGCGGGGACGCACCGGTTTCGCGACGTTGCAGAAGACGCCACGTTGGGGGGACTGACGATTCTCGGGCGCATTGTCGTCGTCATCTGGAAGGGCGCGGGCTTGATCGCCGACGGCCACACGCGCATCGTCGTCCTGCAGAGCGTTGCGGCCGGCGTCGCGCTCGCGCACTTTGTCCTCCGATACGCCGTCGAGTACATGTACCGTCGCGAACGGAGTCCGCTCGCGCGCTTTGGAGGCTCGACGGCGATTGTGGACGCGACGTCGGCCGTCATCTTGTCGTTTGCCGACGTGCCGCTCCTGTCCAGCAGCTACGAACGCTTTGGCGGAAGCGCGCGCCTGCTCACCGCGATGCTGTTGGCCAGTGTCGCGCTGCAGCGGTGCGCGTTTGCGATCGCCTCGTGTGGCCTCCGCTTCGGAACGGAACGGCGCTGGAACCGGGTCATGCCGGCCGTCTGCATTTTTTTGTGGGCGGTTCAAACCGCCTCCGTGGCCGGCTTGCTCGTCGACGTCTTCGCCTTCCCCGCCGGCTTTCATCTCGGCCGCGCGCGCCGGGGGGCCACGACCGGCTACGCGGCGGCGGCGGTGGCGGCGGTGCTGGCGGCATCGGGCACAGCGCTCACACGGACTACGCTAGCCGTGTTCGAGGAAATCGACTCTCTACATGGCAAGCAGCGGACCGACTGAGGCGATGCCGCCGCCCGTCATCCCGGAGGACCTTCAGGACGAGCACAATCGGAGCGCCTTCCGTGAGGTTGCACGCCGCTTCCGCGACGAGGCGGCGCAGATTTACATCATGGTCGCCATCGCGCTGCAGAGCTTCCACTCGTTTGCGACAAACGCCGACGCACGCGCAAAGAGAGAGTCGTAGGACAGCTAATAAAATTCAACTACACGCGAAACATACTCGACACTCCCCGCTTCACTGGCGCTGGCGCAAACGTCGTGTCGAGATTTGTCATGTCCGCAATCCGCGTGCGCCGCGCAAAAACTCCCTCGATTGCACGCTCCGCTTGCCGCGCCGCGTCCGAAATGAACGTCTTCTGAGTGGTCCGGCCCGTCCGCACCAGGAATGGGTTGGCGTAGCGGTTTGAAATGGAGAAGACGCCGAAGTTTGCGACGATGAGCACGGCCACGATCCACAACGATTGCCACTCCGTGCTCGGTGTGATCTCGACAAAGATCATGAGCGCATAGTAGAGCACAAAGACGACGTACAGCAGACCGTCGAGTAGAAAGGGCGGTTGGTACGACGAGCTTCCAGCAATAGCGCCCTCGTGGGCCGTCAACGCATTCAGCTGTACCAGCAGCGATGAGAGCTCCGGTGCCTTGATCAATTGTTGGTCTTCAAAACCATCGAAGAGCTCGCCAAGCATCATCACCGAAGCAAGAAATGGACTCACTGCAACGAGGTCGTCCTTCGGATTCACGAGTTCCCGCATGCGGCCCAGTAAGACCGCATTCGAACCGATGGGCAGCTCGTCGTGTCGAATTTCGATTTTCCGGTACGTGAACTTTACAATGTACGGCACGCTCGCCAGGATCAAACCAACGTCCGTCTGTTGGTACGTCCGTGTCGTTGTCGCGTCCTCATCCAGCATGAGGTAGGTGAGTTTTCCAGAGGAAACGAGCGATCGTGACCACACCGCCATGTTCACGCAGGCGCCACAGAGATCATTAAAGTGATTTATCAAGTCTGCGTTTCGCTTAAGGTTGTGCTCAAGGCGCAGCGCCACGAGAAAGGAGAGAAAGGTTCCCAATGTCGTTGTCACTTGCGGACTGTACAGGTTTTCCGTAACCCACTCGGCCGAGCCGTCGACGTATTGGATGATCAGAACGGAGACGAGTGTGAACACGATACCGAGGAACGACGGCACAACGACGGCGAGCGCCACGTCGATCCAGAAGCCTTTGCAAAACTGCGACGGCTTCTTCTTCAGTCGGAGCCGCCGATGCATGGTCGTGAGGTCGCGAACGCTCTTTTGGCGGACGAGCGACCACTTCCGACGCATCCCCGGTACACCGGCCTGCATCGCGCCCAGCCTATTTCAGCTTTCTACTTTAATTTACAAGATATCTCCCAGTCTTACACACCTAGAGTTCTTCAATTTCGCTGTGCACCCGCCGCCGCATGGATCCGGGGAGCATGATGATGTGCGCGGGGTTGTCATCGTCCTCGTCGTCGTCGTCGTTGCGCAAGAGTTTGGGCCGGCGGCGGCGCGTCTCGAAGGCAGCGAGGACGGCTTTCAGCATGGGCAACACGGGCAAGAAGAGCGAGGACAGGCAAAAGAGCAACACCATGCAGAGGCCCCAGGGCGTCGACACGGAGGTGGCAAACTCGGTCCACGCGACGCTGAGACTGCGGGTGATGGTCTTCAGGATGATCGGCGAGGCGGCGTCCGCCTGCGCCTGGAGGCACGCGCTGCGCATCTTGGCGCTGCCGCGCGCGGCGCCCTGGCGGCAGAGGGCGATGAGCTCCTGGTCCTGGAGGCGCTCGTCGTTCACGACGGCCAACGATTCGAGCACCAGGACCGCAACGCGCGTCAAGCTGAGCGCGGCGGCTGCCATGCCCACAAAGGACAGGATGCGCTTCGGTCGACGCATGGCGACTGCAAGGATACAATTTTGTTACAGGGTTCGCCCTCCCCATGCTAGCGAAAGATGCTAAGCGACTGCTCCTTCAATTTCTGGAGCAGCAGCGACGACAGGAGCAGATTGTGCAGCACCGTCGAGGGATCTCGGTGAAACTTTTCGTACAGCACGGCGACTTTTCGGGCTGCGGCTGCCACAAAGTTTGGGCGGTTGCGCCAGCGCACGCGGCCACCTGCCAACACCAAGCCGCGAGAGAGGGAACGCGATTCCGAAAGGACGGAGGAGGAGTAGAGCAGCAAAAAGTCGAGGTTCAACTTGCGCACGGTGCTCTCGAGCCGCGACCTGTACGCCGTCTTCGTGCACGCCTTGAAGGACGGCTTGCTGCCGCGGATGGCACGGGCGAATTCTTCATTCCGTTTGGCAGCCTTGCGCAGGCCGGCGAGAACACGAGCTTGGGCTGAAATCTCCAGGCCGGGGTCGGGCTCCACATCCAACTGCTTCCCGCGCAGGCGAGGGACGGCAGCGTCGAGCTCGCAGTTGAAGGCCCTGCAGCACCGTTTAGAACAAAAGCGGCGCTCGGGCGGCGGTTCGGGCCGCGTGTTCTCGAGCAGCGACCAGTAGTCGCTGGAGGGTTCCGCCACCGCGTGCCCGCCCAGGTCGATCGAGACAGAGACGCTCGTGCCCGCGCGGAAGAAGCGCTGTTTGCAGGCCTTGTTCTCGCAGACCACAAAGTTGGAGGCCGCCGGCGAGCTTTGGAGGGCGCGCACCACTCCACGGGCACGCGCGATGAAAACGGCGATGCGCGGTGGCACGCCTGGTGGAAGATCGCTCGGCGTGTAGGTGCTTGCAAGCTTTTCGGCCTCTTTGTCGCTCATTCGACTCAAGCGAATGGCGAGTGCCGTTCGGTCGAGAATCACCGACGCGAGCGTGTGCTGCGCCACCTGCGGAGGCAGGCTGCGCGCCGTCGCGTCCGGGACGTCGCCCTCCAGTAGGTCGACGGCCGTCGGGATGCCGTCGTAGAAGAAGCTGTGGGAGTGTTCGGAGAGGGCAGTGTAATACGCGATGAGATACGGCAGGCGCAGGTCGAGCTTGGCGACGGCGGCGAGAGCTCGCGTCGTACAGGCAAGGGTGTGAGCCAATTCGAAAAAGTCTGCATCTCCTTCGGTCACCCTCAGGATGGCGTGCTGAAGCGCGACGACGAGGGCATCTTCGGCCATCGCGTCTGTCGCCGCCCACCTCAGTCTGGGGTAGATCTTGATTAAATTTGTTGTTAGCGTTCTACCAGAACCCCCCGGGCCCCGAGTACAGCACGTGCGCCAGCTCAATGCGATACGGGAACGCAATCTTCTCGGAGCAGACGACGATGCCGCGGCCGCCGCTGTGAACGGCCAGCACCTCGAGGCAGTGAAGGCGATGCTTGCACATCTTATTTGTGCAGCAGCTGTCTGAGGTATCGTACACAAAGGCAGCGTCGCCGCAGCGCACCTCGCCGGGCGAGGCGACGACCTCGAGCTTCTCCTCTTGGAGAGTGGAGAGTACGTCATGCAGGAGTGTAGCAGCCTCGGGCGGGGCAGTCTCCCTGCGAGCATACGCACCGACGACGTCGAGGCCCGCCACGGGCGCGAACGGGTTGTCGTACACACTCAAGTCGAGGTTGAACTCTTCGGCCGACATGTGGTGCCCTTCGGCGTCGAGGTCGTTTTCGTCGGCGTGGAGTTTTTTGAAGCCGAGGGACGTTGCAACGATCCCGGTAAAGGTGTCGGCGCCGTCGAGCGTCTTGTACATTGCCTTGACACCGCAGCCGCACCCGGCCTCGCAATCGACGCACGGACGCTTCATAAACGTCCGTGCGAGCTCGTCGACGCTTGCGTCGTGGTCGGCCTTGAAGACATTCTTCGGCACCGCCTGCCGCAGCTCGAGGACGCTCGCGCGCTTCGAGCAGGCTTGCATGTGATCTCGGAGTAGCTGCGCCGTCTTTTCGGCAGAAGGCATTGACACCACAAACGCCATGCGGTCGAGACGGCGGGTTTCGCCGGCGGCAACGGCGGTGTCGGCGAGGAGGTCGAGAAATTCCGCGACTGCCCCCTTGTGCGTCAGCGGAATGTTCCGCATGACAAGTTCGGGCTGCTTTGCCTTGTGCCGGCCGGCGGTATACACGATCCCGGCCGTCGAGCCAGGAGCAAAGGCCGTCTTAATCGCGATGGAAGGGCGGCCTGGGATTTGGGGCATGTTTTGCAATAATCGAAGTCGTTTGGTTTTTTGTGTTGTGGTGACTGTATGCTCTGACTGGGGATGGCACAACTCAGTCTGAAAAAAAGTATTTAGTGTGGTTACTCACTCCACATCGGCCGGCGGCGGGGGTGGAGTAAGGTCGAGAAGGTCGAGATGGCGAGCGACGACGAACGTCACCGACGCCGCCGCCGCCGCCGCCGCCGCCGCCACCGTCGCCGCCTTCGCCGCCGCCGAGCCCGCCTCCACCGCCTTCGCCGCCGCCAAGCCCACCACCGATGCCGCCGCCGCCGCCGCCGCCGCCTCTCGCAGCTGCCTAGACATCAACGCGCGCGCCGCCGGCCACCCTTGGCCCAAGATCCGCTCGAGGGTCTGTTGCCGATCCGAGGGGCGCTCAAGCATCCGCTGCCCGACGACGAACGTCGCCGACGGCGCCGCCGCCGCCGTGCGTTCGTTCTCCTTCCAGAGAGCGCACGTGATGTTGCTCGCGCGCAAGTACTCGCCTTCGCCGACCACCTCCGGCTTTGCGTCGTTCACGCGTTCGATGAGGTCCCGCAAGAACCGGAGGTCGTCCTTGCGCTGCTCCTGCCGAGACGTGAGCTTCTGCCGGCGGAGGAGAGCATCCGGCCCCAGTAGATCCGGGCTTGGCGGGAGCTGTGTCGTATCCCACGCCCCCAACTCCAGCCCCCTCCGCCTCGCCCGTAACCCCCGTCGAGCCTCATATGCGTATTCAACCTCGTCCATTGCAGCATCCGCCTCCGCCCACGCCGCCTCAGAGACCTCCCCCGGCTGCTCCAGAACCTCTAACACGCGGGCGTGCGCCGCATCCCTCCTCTGCGTCGCCTCCTCCAACCTCCTCTCCGCCGTTTGCAAGGCTTCCGTTGACATTGCGCGTGTGTGTTTGTTGGTGTGTTTGTTCGTGTGCTTGTGTTTGTGTGTATGCTCTCACTGGGGATGGCACAACTCATTCTAAATCTCACCCCGGGGGTGGGCGCGAGATTGTACAACCTCGTGGTTTTATTCGAGTCAAAACTCTTAACAACTATTCGCTCTCACTCTCGTAGCTAGCTTCAGAGTCTTCTTCGCCAGAGTCGTCGCTTGGCTCATACTCGGAGGCGTCGTCGGCTTCGGACTCGGCGTCGCTTTCAGACTCTGGGTCTGACTCACTCTCGGACTCGACGTCTTCGGCTTCGGGCTCGGAGAGCGCCTCGTAGAGCGCGCGCGCCATCTCTGGCTTCGGCATCAGAGAATAGCCGTCGCAGTGCTCGCCGATTTTCAGCTTGACGGTGAAGACACGCTGGAGAAAGCCGGCGATCTCAGCGCCGAGCTCGCGGAGGTCGTGGGCTTTCTGATGCCGCAACAGGTAGGCGTCGCCGAGGTCGCTTTCGAGAAGCTTGGCGGAGACGACGCTCTCGGCGCCGGCATCGTCGCCGAGAGCGAAATCTACAGCGGCAAATTGCACAGTGCCGCCGACGGTGAGGAGTGTGGCGCCGCTGGAAAACGTGGCGGCCGTCGGCTGCGGGGCGCGGAAGACGCCACGGCAGCAGACATCGATCAGGAGCTCGGCGACGGCAGGCGCGGCCTTTTCGACGGCACACTTGCGAGCGGAGGACTGCAGGCCGCACGCGGGCCGCAGCTCGACGCCGGCAAGATCAATCTTCTGGAGCTTTGTGTCGCGCGAGAGGCCGAGCTCGTAAAGGTATTTTCGGGGGCGTTTGGCGGTGGCGAGACGCTCGTCGAGCGTCTCGCCGTCGTCGTCGCTCGCCACTTCGTCGCCGGAGTCGTCGCTCTCGCGCGTGAAGTCGTGGTCGTGATCAATCTCGGTGGTGAGCTTGTCGCGGAGGAGCTCGCGGAGCTGCTCGAGGTAGTCGTCGCCATGCAGGTCGACGAGCTCGGCGCGCAGCGTGTCATACTCGACGATCTTGTCTTTCAGATCAGACAGCTCGACGAAGAATTGCGCCTTCTTCGACCATTCGGTCTCGAAGAAGGCGCGGAGGAACAGGCAGAACTCGGCTTCGACGGTATCGTCGGCGGTAGGCAGCATGCACTTGAAGAGGGACACGTACGGCGTCTCATGAAACACTTCAAAGTTGGGAACGCCGTCAAAGTCGCGGAGCTTGAGGACATGGAAGAGGGCGCCGAAGACTTCGCGGGGCTGCAGGGCAGCATACTTGACACGGTCGGCCTTCAGGCGCTGGCCGAGGACGAAGGTGGTGGGCTCAAAGATGGTCTGCATCGATTTTGTCGAAAGTGGTCGGAAGCTGTTTGCTTGCGTGCGAGTGGCGAGTACATGCAGTGGTGGGGATGGCACAACTCAGTCCAGAATTCAGTCTCTCTAGGAATTTTTTAGTATTCACGCTACAGGGTTTTTTTCAAAGATCACAGATGTGCCGGGCTTGGAGGTCGATGGGAGTACGACAGCGTAGGGCTTGTTTTCGAAGATGACTTGCAGGGGCTTTGCCATGTCATGGCCGGCGGGGATGAACGCCTTTAGTTGAGGTATCGTGATGGTAGCTTTCACGCGGTCGCCGTGCTTTGCATTCGGAGACAGCCGCACATGATGCTTTGTCGTGCCTTTCGTCACGCAGAGCGGCTTGGTGAGGTCTGCCTTTGCAGGGACGACAAACTCGAGCGTCTCTCGCTTCGGCGGGGCGATCACGGCGGACGTGTAGGGGGAGCGCGGCGGCGCCGACGGCCGGTCGGGGAGCGGGGGCGCGGGGGGGTGCGGCGCCGAAGGCGGCTTTGGCGGCGCCGGCGCCGGCGCGTCGTCGTCGGCGTCGACGTCTTCGACGGTGGTTGAAGGCATTGGTGCAGTGTCGGGGACACGGGTGCGCGCCTTTGAGGGTTGGACGAGCGGCTTGGCGTTTTCGAGGCGAATTCGGGGCGGCGCCGCCGGCAGCGCGCACTCGCGGTGACGCGGTGTGGGCGCCGCCGCCGACGCCGGAGCAGGAGCGGGCGGCGGCGGTGGCGGCGGCGGAGGCGCCGGTGGCGGCGGTGGCGCCGAGGGTGGCTGTGGGGGCGGCGGCGGCGGCGCCGCCGGGGGAGGCGGCGCCGGCGCCGTCTTCTGCTTCTTCGGGTCGGGCTCGACGCCGGCATTGGTCGCATCGGTCGCGTCGGTCGCGCTCGCGGCAGCGCGATCGCGCTTCTCGACGACGGTCTTGGCGACAGAGAAGACGGCGGTGTGGATCTGGCAGTACACGGCGTCGCTGAGTTTTGCGGCATCGTCGCACTCGGTCTTGGCATCGTCGGTCAGCAGAGAGGGTGGCAGCGGCTCGCGCACGTTGGTGCGCTTGGGCCAACAAAAGTCGGCGCGCTTATTGTAGTAGACGTCGAGGTCTTTGAAAAAGGAAAGCGTTTCTTTGTTGAATGCGTCATTGATGGCCGCCACCTCTGCGGCGACGCTCGGTTTTGCAAGGATGGTCGAGGGGTCGAGCATGCTTTGGTTGGGAACACAGTGCTTGTCGTACGAGCTGGCGAGGAGAGACTTGTGCTCGGTCGTTTTCTTGATGATGTCGTGAGTGAGGTTCAGGTCGAAGTTCATCGGCTGCATTTTTGCAAAGAGCGATGGAAGTGTGATTTTTTGCGCGCGTGTGGCGGTCTATCGTGTGGTGGGGCCGACACAACTCAGTCTAAAGGTTTGGTGCCTCCACTCCCAAATATGGAAATGGTGTTAGACTGAGTTGTGGCAGCAGAGCGTCGGCTGTGGATCACACCCCCACAATTCGCCACGCCACGCGCACATCTCTGCACACTTTTGCCACGATGCACCACGCCGGCTTCCGCCCCCCGCCGAATCTGCCCCCCGTCGATCAGCCGATCGGGGCCAGGGCCACCCTCTATCAAAAGATGACGAAGCAAATGACGTTTATGCCGTGGGGCATGGATTCGAAAACCCCGATTGCATGCCCGCGGCCGGTGCGCAGCAAGGAGGGAAAGGCCCTGAACCAGCCATTCCAACAAATGCTCGACGGGTACATTTCGGCAAACTTTGTCGAGGTGGGTACGGATTCCGAATTTCTTGGGAAGTGGAAGGTGGCGGAGGAGGCAGAGCTTTGGGCCGCCGTCGGGTTTCCGCGAGGGGGGATCTTTCGGGACCAGACGCTTCCGCCGCGCGCGGTTTCCGTCGTGCTGGCACTGCCGGACAAGGCGATCAAATTCGGCAGCGCCCGGGAAGCACTCAACGCATTCGCCTGGTTTGCAACGGGTCGGGGCTGCGACGTCGCCCGCCCCACGCAGTACCTGCGCTGTGGTGCAGTCGCCGGCCTGGCAGCAGACCTCCTCGTGCACGGCGAGAGAACAGACCCTCTGAACGGACCCGCGCTCGCAATCCGCTGGTGGAACGGGGAAAAGGTGAAGATGCACATTGTGGAGCTGCCTTCGGGGACGAAGGCGGATCTCATCGTCGCGATTCAGGCGGCGCTTTTCAACGCAAACAACATCGGCGGCACCGGCCCCGTCATCGACTCCAGTGTTACGGCGTCGCGCAGCGTCGACGCAAACGCAACTTTTGAGACGCTGCAGGCCGACGTGCACAAAGACTTCTATGCTTTGCAGTACACGGAAAAGATTGCTCTCCGAGAGGGTGCGAAGCTTGTGAAACCGACGCACTGCTTCGTGCGCGTCGCGGAAAGGCTGGAACAAGGCGACCCCAGCATTAAGACCCTCACCGCTCCGATGGCGTGGCACGGCGTTCTCATGTGCGAAGCGGGGCGCCGCACCGACGTCGAACGAATCCTCTCGAGTGGCCACCCGCTTCCGGAGTTTAATCCCGCCTTTGGCGATCTCAACGTTCACATTGCCGGTGCCTACACAGACGTCATTCCGATGAAGGAGAACGTTTCGCTTTTTGCGTTCAGTGGCACGCCGGGCCAGTCGATTAATGGAGAAGGCACGAGGCTGTGGAGATTTGCCACCGAGGTTGCGGCGTACGCCGACTACAACCCCCGGTATGTCGTGATGCCGTGTTCGCACACCTCTACCTGCGTGCGAGAGGGGCCCTTCCAAAACTCGCAGCAGGAATTCTTCAAGATGGCGACGAGTTTGGCGGAGCGCATCCTCAACCCTTCGACGGCTGTGACCCCCACGCCGCCGTGGGCAACACGGGGCGAAAGCAGCGACAACGGCAGGGATGGCGACGCCCTCGCCGAGGAGGACGCCAGCGACTCTGACGACACGAGCGGCGCAGCGTCTTGGGAAGCTCTGCGGCGCAAGCGAAAGCGGCACGAGGAGGAATGTTACCGGGCGGCAATGTGCACCAAACTTGGGTGCAAGCGGATAACGCTGGGCGACGTGCAGCACCAGGTCACTGGGATGCCCGACTTTCACGCATTTATCGTCGAGCTCGGGCGCAGATTTGGGCTCGGTATGCAAATTGGGGAAGGCTTGCAGCTGGCCACGCGCGCGCTCCAGAAGGAGGAGACTCGCCGGGAGGAGGAATCGGTGTATGTCAAGCGCCTCAAGCGTATCGCAGACGGCGCAGCGGGGATCGGCGTGCGTTTGGCAACGTCGGCGCCGATTCCCAGCGTGCCGCTCGGCCGCGTGCTCACCGATTTTGGCTTCGAAATCAAACAGAAGGTGAAGGGCGACGACGACGTGGTGGAAACGCTCAAACAGATTGCGGGCGCCGACAAGATTGCGCCCGGGATGGACAGCAAAGCGCAGCAGCTCGTTGCGGAGGCGAAGACCACGCTCGACATGGTGATTGGCGTGGCTTGTGTCTTTCTGCCGATGGCCACGCCCATCTTTCTGGTGGGTGGCAAGGGGGTGCTCAAAAGCGTCACGCTGGCTGGAAATGGCTGGGCGGGCAGCACGTTTGGCGACGGCACGCCGGTCAACATTGGGAGCGCCATCGACAAGGCGCATGAGGCAAAGCTGGCGTTGGTCGTGTTGCACGAGACCGTTTGGATTTGCAGGCCGCTGGACGAGGAAGCAGTGCCGCGCAAGAAGGAGGAGGCGGGGAATGCCACGGACACACAGGGCGGTGGCGCGGGCGGCGGGAGCAGCAGCACGGGCGACGGCGCGGGAAGCAGCGCGGGCGGCGGGAGCAGCACGGGCGACGGCGCGGGAAGCAGCGCGGGCGGCGGGAGCAGCACGGGCGACGGGTCGAGCGGCAACGCTTCGGGAAAGCGAAAGGTGTTTGGCGCCGGTGGGAAAAATCGCACCGCCGACGGACAGCGCCCCCCGAAAAAAGGAAAGGTGACAGAGCTCAGGGAAAAGACGAAGCTGCAGACGGTGAAACGGCAGCGAGCGGAAGAGTCCAAAGGGGACTCGTAGAATGCTATCTAAGCTTTCTTACTAAGACAAAGGAACACACCGCCACGTCCACCGCCAAATAGATGAGGAACAGGCTCGCAAAGACGATGGCGCTCGAGTCTTCGCTCGAGGCGTCGACGCACGTTGCAAACTCAATCATGCGAAGACCTTGTTGAAATGTGCGAGAATCGCCATTATCAGGCAAAGCTGGGAAAGCCAGCGCAGCGCGCGGAGCAGCGGGCGCGCCGCAACCCGCCGCCGCGCCAGCACGAACGCCTCGTCGTCGCCGGGAAGGTCGAGCTCGGCGCCGGCGGTGCCGTCGAGGCAGTCGGAAAAGGTGCGCACGCGCGCGAGCGGAAAGCGCGCCGCGAGCGACGCCTTCAGCTCCTCGACCGGCTTGGCACTGCGGAGCCGCAGCATGGTGCGGTCGTGGAGCTGGCTCACAAAGGCGAGGCGCGCCGAGTCGTCCACGGCACGGCAGGCCTCCTCGGCGGAGCGCGCGAGGCCCTCGAGCGGCATCGTGCGGGCGCGACGGGGCGGAACCGGGGGGGCGGGCAAACGACGCAGCCGTGGAGCGCGGCGCGGTTGTTCCGTCTGCGTCGCCGCGTCGGTGCAAGATAGCGCAGCGCCGCGCGGCGGAGGCGTCGGCGGTGGCACCACGGGCGACGGCGGCGTCGGCGTTGGCGTCGGCGGCGTCGGCGGCGCAAAGACAATGGGGGTCAGCTGCATCGCGGTGCTCCGCGGCATCGCGTCCATTGCGGTCCTTCCTGCGGTGGCGCGCCGCCGTCGCGAGTGCTAGCGAGCCGGTGATAATGGCGTCCTTGCTGCGGAAAGTGGAGCCGGGGCGCGGGCCGGAGGCCATGAGCGACGCGGAGGCGGCGGATGTGGAAGAGAACCCCTCCGAGACCAAGCAGTTTCTCGACCAGGGAATATCAGACGCAAACAAAGAGTATGAATCTGCATTGCAAACGTCAGAGTGGCGGCAAGAAGTTGGGGAGGATGGCAAACTCCTCCGACTGATTGGTCGCATGCCATTCAGCTTTGGAGACCAGTATGTCGTTGCCGACAACATTGAGACAACCGAGGACGGAGAGTTGATTGCACGGAGGATTGGCATCCCGCTGATGGAGCCGGTCGCAATGTTTCAATTTGATCTCAACGGGGAGGCGTTTTTGCCGAGCTGCAACCTCGTAGAAGCAGAAGGGCGATTCAACCTCAGCACGTCGTCCAAAGAGCTCGCATCTGAGGGTCCCGTTGTGTGGACGTACTTTAACAAGGGAAGCGACCGTCTCGTACGGGCGGTCGAGTCTGGGTGGCATGTCTTTGTTGAGAGAGATGGTTCGGCGACGCTCAATCGCTTAATGTCGGATACGGTGACATGGCAACTTCCAGAGCCCGTGGAATTCCCACGGGATCGCGTGGAACAAGTTCCAGAGGTGGTAGATCAACACCTGTCGATGGTACACGAATTTCTCTCCGAGTTCAAGGTGGACCCGAAGACTGCGTCTCCGCTGCAAACGGGGACTGACGTTGACACAAACTTTGTCGCAATGTCGGACCCAAGCGTGGTTGAATTGTCGGACCCAAACCAAGTTTCGCCTCAGACCTTGCTCAACTTCTTTCAGATGACGTCAGAGCGGTTGCCGAACATCGACGATGTTGCAAACGGCGCTCTGAGACGTGCTGGAGAAATAGCCCGTGTGACTTGGGAGAATTTCGCAGAAGTCGCACAGGCACTCATTGGGCAGCCAACTGTCGACTCTTCAGAGGAAGCTCAGCAGAGATACGCCCAGGCACAGCAGGCGGACAATCTGCAACAGCTGGGCTTTGTGGCTGTGGTTTGTCTTCTGGTTGTCAGTCTCGCTTTGATGCTTGGTATGGCCTTGCTAGCATCCATCAAGAAAGAGGTGGAGTACCAAGAAGACGACGCTGCAAAACAGCCTCGGACTCTGGTGGCGAAGAAAAATTTTAAACGTGCTGTTGGAGAAACTACCATCAAAAGGCTTTGGAACATGGGCGCCACATTTGCGGGCTTTCTCGCCCTCGGAGGTGGCTTAAGGGACTTTTTATCCCCCCTCCACATTTTACCTCTGGTGTCTGCAGTACTTTCAGCATGGTACGCCGCGAGGAATCGACTGCCTTTGGGAGAGTTCCTAGACGACCTGCGAATCAGTTTCGGACCTATACAGCGCAACGTGGATGAAGTGTTGAAATTTATTTCAACCAGAATACGTCAGTCGACAAGTCGCGAGAACGTCTTTGCCATTGAGTTTCAGGGTGGGGGTGAAGGTGAGAATACGACAGAGGTTGAGGCTAACGAGCAAAATGACGAGGAAGCCAGTGCCGATGGGCAGCAGGGTCAGGGTGAAGGTGGGAGTCCGACAGGGGTTGAGCGTAACGAGCAAAATGGCGAGGAAGCCGATGCCGATGGGCAGCGGGGTGGGAATCAAGGTGAGGCTACGACAGACGCTGCGCGTGCAGATGAAATTGGCAGGGAAATCACAACAAATCTCGCCCAATTTGGCAATGAACTCAAGAAGACAAATCCAGACATTGCTGCACTCGCTAAAGTGATCGACACTTTGAAACGCGGTGGCAGACACGAGACGCTACGCGGTGGTTTCAAACTCAATACTGTTGTCTACCTCGTGCAACATTTTGCAAAGCACAAGGTGGACCTTGCCAAAGTCTTCTATCGTGCCGTACGGGGTCTCAGCGGAAACGACAGTACGGATCCGATAGGGGGGCCAACCCAGCGCTCGACGTTTCAACTTCTGCTCCGGGTCATCTACGACATTCGCAACACTGAGGGTCACGAAGACGAAGAAACAGTTCAGCTCGCGATGATCTACGCCGGACTTGTGCGATCCCGCATTGTCGATCGAACCTCCAACCCAGAGGCAAGGTTTCGCGAGATTATGGGTCGCAGACTGGATTTCCCTGAAAACGAACTTCAGACGGTGGGAGAGTTTCTCACGACACTGCGCTCAAACGAGCCGGAAAACACCGTCAAGTTTCCCTTTAGCGATTTGACCACCCAGACGTTCTTCGAGGGCCTCTTCAGAAGCGCAACGACTGCAGAGCGCAATGCAAAAGCTCTCTACATTGCCCTGCAGAAGAAGCGCTTGCTCGGGGACCCAGACCTCTGGTTTCTCGAAGACCAGGACGCCCGGTACGTGTCTGAGATTGCGCGTGTGGTGCGCGAGAAGATTGACGAACTGCGGCACAAGTCTGGGAGCGGCAACGACGAACGCTCGCTTCTGCCAGGGACGGAACTAGAGGGCACACTGCAGTTCAAAGGCACGGACGTCATGCAGTGGAAGGCGAGGTTTGGAAAGCGCGGGCTTGTCGCATACGTCTATGCAGCAGATGTGGGTACGTCGGACGCTGCAACAAGAGCGCAAAATCCCGACGATGCGACTGCGTCGCACTTTGGGGTAGAAAAGGCCGACGAAAAATGGGTCGCGGTAAAACAGCTCGAGAAGAATTTGCCTGCCGGAGAGAACAACAGGACGCTGGACACGGTCCTGCTTCAGGCTGCAAAGCTTCAATTTACAGATGCTCTGCGGCGGATGCGCCAAGCATTCCGCCGGGGGGACTATTACTTTGGAATCGACCAGCCCGAGCTACCTGCCCCGCGTGCACCCGCGGCGGCAGCGGAGGCGCGCGGCGCGGTTGCAGGAACAACGCGGCAGGATTCGCCCACGGGCCAAACGCCCCCCGACACCGCCGCCTCGCTGGACACGCTGCTCGCGAGCCACGCCGCCGCCACCGACCGAATGCGAGCGTATTTAGAAGAGCTTTAAAACCATGACACTACCGCTCACCGGTCCATGAAGGCCAGACTCATCTCGGCCAGCGTCGCCACCTTGCACCCCCGCCCCAAGGCCGCCTCGCAAGTCGTGCGCAAGTCCTCCAGAATGTAGCGGTCGGATTCCGGGTCGCGTGCGCGCAAGACGACTTCGTGCGACGCCGTCTCCGCCATGGCCAAACCAAGCGCCACCTCCACCGCCGACGGGGCGCCCGAGGAGGCGTCCACCTCGGTCCGCGGGGCCCCCGCCGCCAGCGCGAGGCCGGCCGCGCAGCGGTCGGCGTTGAACGTGAGGACGCGCGCGCGCTCGGTCGTGACGCGCACCACCGCCGCAGCGAGGTCGGCGCGTTGGCGTGCCTCCTCCGTCGCGTCGCTCCGCAGCAGCGCCATCGCCCCCAGCAACGACGCTGCCGCCGACTCGGCTTCTGGCGTTGCCAGTGTCAGGGGAGCGTCCGTCTGCTCGAGCAGCCGGATGCCGACGACTTCGCCGTCGCCGTCGAGCCCCGCGCGGGTGACCACGAGGGGGTGGCGCGCGAGACCCGGCTCCTTGGCCAACCGCGGTTGCACGAGCGCCGTGCCAGCCACCGCCACCGCCACCGGAGCCGTCGAAAGGGTTGCCAGCAGCCGGCTGCACGCGTCGACCACATCCTGGAGCCACACCGGCTGCGCCACGGCGCCGCTGTAGAGCAGCGGGGACGGCTGGAAGTCGAGAGTGTCGCCGCACGCGACGTAGTAGTGCTCGGTGGCGTTGCTGCTGCCGAGCAGCTCCGCAGGCCCCAGGGCGTCGACGAGCGCATCGACGCCGTCGCCGACGGGCGCCGTCGCCATCGCGTCCAGGTCCAGGCGCCGTGCGGCAAACGCAACCTTGCCCCGAGGGCGATTCTCCAAGAGCGGCGTCGCGTGCTCCGGCGCAGCCTTCTGAAACTTGTCCTGGTACCGAAACCCCTCGACGTCTGCACTGGCTTGGGCGAGGGCTCGCAACCCTTCGGTGCGCCGCGCAGGGGCCGCGTCGGGACCCACCAGGCCATGCAGCGCAGCCATGGCCGACGCGGTCGCGAGGGCCGGTCCGGTGCTCTTCGGATTCGACAGCTCGCGCACGCGAAAAAAGGCCGCGAGCGCCTCGCGCGACGCCTTTGCAACGTCGAGCTGCGACACGAGCATGCCCGAGGAATTGCGCGCCACCTCCTCCCACATCTTGCACAGCGTGTCCACGGAGGAGCGCCGCTCGGGCGTCCACTCGATGCTCGCGGCGTTCAGTGCCGCAGTCGCCGGCGGAGTCCCCGGCGGCAGCCGCCCGATGCGCGCACGGGTCGCGTCGAGCGTCTGCGTCACCGTGGGAATGTGCCGGAGGGCGAGACGGGCCGCCCCGCCGCCCGCAAAGCAGTCGAAGAAGACGTCGTCCTCATCGATCAACGTCGGCGTCTTGCCGGCAAAGGCGGCGCGCAGCAGGCGGCAGGCATGTTCGGCGAGCAGGGCCGCGGTGCGCGGCCCCGTGCGTCCCACGAATCGACGGGCCGGCGCCCCGGATGGGTGCCACGGAAAGGGCATGAGCCAATTGTCGCGCACGCCAGTCTGCATCTCGGTGTGGATGCGCTGCGCGGAGAGGCGGGCGAGACTCGTGCCGCTCTGGGAACGGGGTGCCCCGAGCGTCTCCGAGACCCGCGCGATGGCGGCGTTGAGGGGCGTGCGGCGCAGCGTCTCCCCCTCGTAGACCTGCGCCACCAATTCCGAAGGCGGCACAAAGCGCAGCGCCAGCCCGTCGGGAAGGCGATTCCAGGCGCTCTGTGGGTGCGGCGTTGCGAGCGTCTCTTTCAGCGCGTCGAGCTCGATGCGCAACACGGAAAATCGCTCGTAGAAGCGAAAACGCGTGCCGTCGCCGTTGACGGCGGCGAGGTCATTCTCCACATCGAGCGCCATCCGCAGCGCCTTGAGCGTCTGCGAGGCGTTGGCAACCGCAGTACTGACCGGGTTTTGCCGCGCCATCCGTAGGCACTTTTTGTACTCGTCTTTTCCTTCCTTCCGATACCGGAGCATTGTTGTGTGATAGCCCCGAATCACATTGAAGACAAAGGTGCCTGCTTGCAGTGCGTAGTCTGCCGACTGCTGGTCAATCATGCCGCCCTCTTCAGTCACCCTGCGCTGCACGCTTGCATCATTGTAGCTGCGCCCAAAGTAGTTTACTGCGCTTTCTGTGACGTAGTATGCAAGCGCCTTGGTGGCGGCATCTGCCACAATCGTTGCCACCGGGCCAGCTCCAACCACCGCCGCCCCAGCCGTTGCCACAGCCGTCGTTGGTAGGACGAGCGGACCGAGGAGAGCAGCGAGCGCGGCACCGGCCACTGAAAACACAAGACTTCCCGAGCCAAAGAATCCACTGGGCTGGCTATTCGTCTTTGTTTGAAAGTCTTCAAACCGTTGTTTGTTGTAACCTTGGAAGAAGGAGAAGAAGAGTCGACTTGTAATCTTGGATGCCGCTGCATACCCAAGCCACGAGAGCAGCCGATTGTTGCCCGAGGGCGGGGTTTCCAGATCGGCAAGGTCTAGATCCAGACAGAGCTCATTCTTCGGAGCCACGAAACGAGTCGGCAAAAAAGGGGTTGCGGATGCAACTTGGGGCATGCGGCAGAAGAGATTGCTCGATTCCTGTGCCTTGCTCGCGCGGCGATCGACGATTGCCCTTTTTTCTGCCAGCAACGCATCGCGTTGTGCGCCGGCGTCGAGCGCGTCCCGACAGAGCTTGGCGCCGCGGTCTGCGCCGAGGTCATGTAGCACCGAATGGGGCAGCGTTTGCTCGACAATGCTGCCGAGCTCGTAAAGGGTGCCACGCAGCGACTTGAATCCCTCTTCGATTTTGTCCTGGGTAAAGTATTCCGGATCCCCGGCCGAGGCGGAAGCATCCTCGAGAAACGCCGTGATCACCCCGTCCATTCCGGGAGACGTCAGATACCGCAGAGCACGCACCGTCGGGTTGCGCGCATACAGACTGGATTCGCGCGCGCGATCAAAGTCTGTGTCTTGTGCCGTCGTCTGCAGCCACGCCCGAAACGCTTCACTCCCGACAGTGGTCGCCATCCGCGCGCCGCGCGCTGTGCCGGTTCCAAAGGCGCGCTCAAAGAGGTCGCCGGTCGAGCCCTGCATTGTCGTGTTGAATGCCGAGGCCCACGCCTCACGGTTGGAATTCGAGATGCGGTCGAGGCGGCGCTGAAACGAGGCGTCGCGATCCCAGTAGTCGAGCATGGCCGTGGCGATGAATTGAAAGTCGCGCGGAGCACCTTTCAACAGGCCAATGGCAGTGTCCCACAGCGGTGTGAGAACCGGCGGTGCTGCGAGTTCGCGCATGAAATTGTCGTAGAACACGTCGACTTGGGTTCGTAGACGCTCCACCTTCTGTGGTGCATTCGTGTAGGCTGCGTTTGCGAGGTAACCATAGGATGCGCTGGCTTCAAAGAGAAATTCCCGCACAGACATTGGGGCTCCGTTTTCGGTCACCCTCAAACGGAATCGGATTCGGCAATTGCTGGAGCGAAGCGCAGCAAACGACATTCTGTCCACGAGCAGGTAGCTTTCTTCCATGTCATGATCTTCTGTACGTGTATTGTACACCTTTTCTGTAATGTTCTGTGGGTCGACCCAGTCTGCTCCTTTGCGATTGTAGTCGACGAAATTCGGCTTTGAGAGAAGGAGCGTTTCCAACAGTCGGATGGCCTTTGTTTCGCCGGTGAGAATGAGCCATCTTCGCATCAGGTTGACGCGCTCCACGGCAGTCTGTTTCACTTCATTGGAGACAGCGCCGTTTCCGTTCCTGACCTGGTGTTGCTTTGCCATCTTTAACGCAATGTCGAGCGTTTCGAATTGCGTCGTCAGGTCGACCACCGCCTCCACGCTGCCGCCCAGGATGGTGCAGTTTCCCTGCGGCTTTGCGGCAGCGAGCGACGTTGGAAGCCGAAGTGGTACTCGGGTATTGTGAAGAAACGGAGACTTTGGTATGTACATGCGCATCTTGAAGGTCTGCCCGTCACGCTCGTACCTTTGGTTCTTGTCATCGAGGGTTTGTTGTTGGTTGTCAAAGTTTGTCCGGATCCTGGACGCTTCGACTCGCCATTGGCGTCGCACGTCCTCGGGTTGCAAGTTTCTCAGCTCGCGCGTCGCCAATTGGTCCTGTTGGACGCCGGGAATCCGAATCGCGGCAATGGCTGCGTTTCGGTTGGTGTTGAGCCGTTTTTGTTCGGCATCCAGATGGAGACGGCGCTCCTGCCGTTTGGAGGCGTGAACCGCCGCGTCACGGATCATGGAGTATGCGACGGTGCGGTTGACCTCATTTTTGAGCGCGGCATTTTGATCCCAGCGTTGCTGGTCTCTGTAGGCTGCCTCAACCACATTCTTTGCAACGTCTTTGAACTGGCCGAGGATGCCGCCGCTCCGCGTTTCTCCTCGGTTGAAATGAAGGAGGCCCAGCGCCGACGTGGCCGCCGCCCGCAGCGGGTACGGGGTGGTGATGCACGGCGCAAAAAGGTCGAGCGGCGTGTAGGGCTCGAGGGATTGCGAACTCATAACCGCGGTCTGCTCCTCCCCGCAGCGTTCGCCGGATTGCGTCCAGAAAAAGGCGCTACTCTCGGCTGCGTCGTGCTGTTCCGTGTCGGCGCTTTCGACGACCTGTTCCATGACCAGCTCGACCTTGGCCGGTCGGAGCGCTTCCGCCTCAATGCGGACACCGAAGGCGAGCGGGCGCACCGACGACGGCCCGCCATCGAGGCGGCTGTCGTAGAGCGAGCGGTCGTCGTCAAACGGCAGCGGAAGGTGGTAGACGTCGACGTCGCGTTCAAACGTCTCATTCGGCCGCCCCACCGGGGTGCAGCGCACGCCGTCGATCAACACCGTCCACTCGTCCACGTCGGCGTCGCGCCCCGGGCCGTTGGCGCCACGCACGAGCTCGATGGCAATCGGGTTGCGCTCCGAACGCCGCTCGGGGCGCGCGTCTTCCAGCTCTCGGTCCGTCAGGGTCGAATCCGGGCGGAATTCAAGGGGTGCGAGAAGGGCGTGGGTGCGTTGCGCGTGGCCGTCGGCAAGTCCAATCGAAGTGCCATCCTCCGCATCGAGCACCCATTCGCGCTGCGGGGGATCGTCCAGCCCCGGCCGGTCGAGTGGCGACGGCGACATTGGCAGACGGTATGCCACGCTAGCAGCCCGCCCGGCCTGCGCCCCTTCCCAAACGCGCACCTACGATAATCTGCAATGCTGACGGCATTATCAGACGCGCTGCAGATAGCGCGCAGCATGGACGCCCAGGAGATGCAGCACCGCGACGACAAGATGGATCGGAATGCGTTTCACCGAGCGCTGGTGAGTGCCCTCTCCGATCCGTACACGATTTCCGGCCGGGCGACGGCCGAGAATCTCAAGAAGTTGGCGAAAAAGGTGGAAAGTAAAAAAGACTCGTTTGTGCTCGACGCGCGCTTTGAGCTCGGCAAGCGCGACGATGCGTATCTGCAGGCACCGGTGCTGCCGCTGCAGACGGCGGACGACGACAAGCGCCCGCTCGGCATGCAGCTCGACCCGCTCTTTGAGAATGCACACCGCCAGGGCTTGTACACCGCGCTGCTCGACGACCTTCGCGGCAAACTTCGCGCGTACGAGGATCGCATGGTCTCGGCGCTCCGACTTGCTGGGTGGCTCTTGACGATGCCGGAGGTGTACCGCTTTGTCCATCGGGTGCTCGAAAATCAAATGGATGCCATTCGCGAAGAGGATGACAACGAGGGGCTTTTGCGTAACGAGGCTGAAAAAGTCCTTCGCGCAATGGAGGGGTTTGAGGCTGTCGCCAGCGACGTCCGGGGCGAAGTGGAGATTGAAAAGTTGATCAAGGTTGGGACGAAGACCCCCGAGGTGGGTCGCAAGATCATTGAAGCCCTGGCTCTGATCTGCGAAAACCTGACGAGTGGCAAAAATGACATCCTCGACCCCCTCCTCGCCAACGTGGATCCGGTCGGCTTGGCAAAGCAATACAACCTCTGTGGGATTCACGGAATCCACCAAGTGGACGATCCGACAGAAACGTGGCTCGCCAGTGCCGCGACCGATGCAAAGACCCGGATCGAGGAATCCAGGGGCAAGGGGCTGCTTCCAGACGACGACGACAGCATCAAGGCATTCCTCATCGACCCTACCATTCGCAACCTTCGGGGCGTCATCGAGGAGACGGATGCGTGGATTACCGACAACGCCGAGGCAAAGAAAGAGTTGTTGGAGTACCTCATATCCAAACGCGATGAGAGTAAACCGGCCCCGGCGACGTTTGCCTACAATCTACCAAAGGCAGACTATGTGACCGTGTCCGAGGATGTCTGCAAGCGCGAAAGTATCGATGCCAAAGTAAAACTGCTCGCCCAAACCACTCCTGGCAGATTCGACATCGGGGAATTGTACGAGAGTCTGCCAGACCTACTGAACGGCGTGGACGCAAAATGGACGCCGCTCGAAGAAGATCCCAACGACCCAAATGCGTTTATCGATGGAAAGAGTGAGGTTGCAAGAGCGGTGGCGTTTGCGTCGTGTCTTGAGCTCGCCATCTACATGGTCGAAAAGAAGCCCAAGAAACCGCTCGGCAGCCTGCACGTTGCTGCGCGCGCCAAACTCGAGCAGCTGATTGCACTCCAAACCTGCAAAGCCCACAAATCGGAATTCAGCGGTCCTGGATTCAAGCTGCCCGTGTTGCGCTGCCGTGCATTGATCAACGACGATGGAATTCGATACTACAAGTTCAATGTCACCGAGAATAATCTGACAGCAGAAGAGCTGGCCAACACCGTGGAACCCAAGGACTTTGAGGGGCAGGTGGGACTGCGAGACCTGAGTGCAATCGCGATGCCAAAGCTCACCGGCGTTGCCACCCTTTGCGCGGCGCTCCACGACGGCATCGACGCCGCCGAAGAGCTGGCGTGCAACGCGGAGGAGCAGAAGAAGATGAAGCAGCATCTCACCAAGCTCCAGGGGGAGAAGACGCGGATGCAAACGCCGGAAGAGGCGCCCGACATTGTCGACGACACCGCCCGCAAGCGGCGACGCGACGTGTGGAGCGACGGCCTGCGTGAGGCGGCGCTTTCCAATGACAAGTTGTACAGCTTTGCGCGCCAGCTGGGCGGCTCCATTGGCGAGCCGATGAGCGAGATTGCCGTCATCGACGACAGCAAGCTCGCCGCGGAGAGCAAGCAGCTCCGCGACGCGCGGCAGCGAGCGTCGCAGCGGGCGGCGGACCAGCACGCCGACCTCGTGAAGAATGTCATCGCGCAGGTCATGAAGGACAGCCAGCTCACACTGGGCGTTTCCGACCAGGGCTCTTCCTTTGCCGGCACCTCCACCGGCGGTCCGGTGGACCTCACCAAGATTAAAATCGTCTCGGGCGCGCTGCGGCGTGAGGCGAGCGAGCTGGCCGGCCTCGGCAAGGATGGCGAGACCGACCGCTTCTTTGGGAATGCGGTCAAGCTCGAGTCGCTCCTCCGCTCCGGCACGGGAGAGATGAGCATGGCGGAGCTCTTGGCGCAGCTGCGCGTCGCGGGGCAGCAGCTGCAGCTGGCGACGGCGGGGGAAATGGAGCTCGACGGCATCGCGGGAAACAGCGCGTCCATCGAGTACCTGAGCTCGCCGCGCAACTCGCTGATGCTGCGGTGGCGCCCGGAGGCGTTGGCGGCCATCCGCGAAGCCTTTGCGCACTTTAAGCAGGAGATGCGGTATGCTTCTCACGGAATGGCGACGCACGACATTCGCGCGTACGAGCTCATCGAGGGGCGCGACGGCGAGCTGACGACGCTCTTTGCCACGCTCTGCGGGCTGAAGATGGCCTCGTCGCGCCTGCACTCGTCGTCGCAATCGGCGTACACGTCCAAGTGGGCGGCGCGGTCCAACTCGCAACAGTTGGGCATTGCGCTGCAGCGCGTCTGTCGGCAGGCCAAGGTCTACGGGATGAATGGAGGGGGAATGGGGAGGTCGCGTCAACAGTATCATCGGTGAGAAAAGTGTAAGACTTGAAATTGCATGAGCCCCCACGCATACTACAATTCAATCTCGCCCGCGGCGGCGATTCCCCCCACCCCTTCAATCTCGTAGCGCAGCTGGTAGGCGTCCCACAGCGCCTCGTCGCGGCCGGCGGCGAGGAGGAGCTTCGCGATGGCGTCGTGGCCTTCGATGCGTGCCCACATGAGTGCCGTCATGCCCCCTTTGTCTTTGGCGTTGATGTGAATTCCGGGCGCGGCGAGGAGCTGCTCCGCAATGTCAAACCGACCCTCGCGGCTCGCTTCAATCAGCGCCGTCACGCCGTCGTTGTCTTTGACGTTGACGTCAATCCCGGGCGCGGCGAGGAGGAGCTCCGTAATTTTGGTCCAGCCTTGATGGCTTGCTTCAACCAGCGCCGGGTAGCCTGCGTTGTTTTTGGCGTTGACATCAATCCCCGGCGCGGCGAGGAGGCGCTCCACGACGGCGTTGTTGTCGTCGCGGCACGCCCACATCAGTGCCGTGCCGCCCTTGTTGTCTCGGGCGTTGACGTCAATCCCCGGCGCGGCGAGGAGGACCTCCACCGCGGCGGCCTTTCCGTCACGGCTCGCGATTATCAGCGCCGTCTTGCCAAAGTTGCTTTTGGCGTTGACATCGATGCCCGGCGCCGCGAGGAGAAGCGCCACGACGTCGGGGGGGGCGAAGCGGCTCGCAAAAAACAGCGCCGTCCAACCCCTTTCGTTTTTGGCATTGACATCGATGCCCGGCGCGGCGAGGAGGCGCTCCATGGCCTCGCGCCCGCCCGTGTCGCCCGCCACCTCGAGCGGCGCCCAGCCAAGTCTGGTTCTGGCATTGACGTCGATGCCCGGTGCGGCAAGGAGGAGGTCCATGACGGCAAGGCGGTTGGCGCCGATGGACGCGCACAGCGCTGTTTCGCCCGCTCTGTTTCTGGCGTTGAGGTCGATCCCCGGCACGGCGAGCAGTCGGACCACGGTGTCCACATCCCCGGAACGACTTGCGGCGCAGAGCTCTTCGACCAGTGGATCAAAGGCTTCCGGGAAGACTTGTATTTCTGCAAGCTCCGCGTCGTCAATGGGAGTGCTGCACGTGGGGCACGATGGCCGCGTCCCGACCCATTCCCTGAGACACTCTATGTGAAACACGTGTTTGCATGTCTTTTCGAGGACGGCGACGTCTCGGGCTCGTTCGGGATTGTCCTCGGGCGGTCCGCCGAGGTCGGAAAAACAGATGGCACACGTGTCCCAGTCCCCAGGCCGTCTTGTGTTTGCATCCTGTGCGTTTTTCAAGTTGTCGTACCGCTTCCCCGTGGGCGCGCACGGCAAGCAGTGCGCGGCGCCGACGCGGAGCACGAAATCGAGCCGCGACGACGGGGCGGACGCGTCGCGCTTCGGTCGGAGCGACATGGGATCTGCTTTGTTGGAGGAGTTGCGGGTACATTTTATGTTCATCCCTGCCGCCTTACTAATCTACTGACCCAATATGCACTACGTGCTCCTGATCGTAATAAGGGTAGTGATAGTTGTTTTTGGCTCGTCGTGCTTTCACGGCCGACCAGTACCACTTTGGAAGCGCGTCTCGGTTGCTCAAAGCCGTGTACATGAACATGTAATCCATCTTCGTGACACGGCTCGTATCCCAGTGGTCGACTGGCTGGTCAAAGTCGTCTGCGCCGCTCAGCATTTCCTCCATGTTTGTGACGCGGCTCGTATCAAAGGCGAGTGGGTGGTTGAAGCGGCGACACTCGAAAAACATGCGCTCCATCGTCGTGACGTTGCTCGTGTCCGACAAGACCACAGGCTGGGCAAGTTTGCGACAGAGTGAAAACATGTTGTGCATGTTGGTAACATTGCGCGTGTCGAGCGTCACCGGTGAGTTGAACTCTTTACATCCCCAGAAGAGGTCTTCCATGCTAACAACGTTGCGCGTGTCAAAGGCAACGGGCTGGTTGAACGCTTCACAGGAGTGGAACATGTATGCCATCGTTGTGACGCTGCGAGTGTCCCAGTCGAGCCGTTGGTTGAAACGTTTCGCCCCTGCGAACATGGCGAACATCGTCGTGACGTTGCGCGTGTCCCAGGGGAGCGGCTGGTTGAAGTAGTAAGCCCGTGAGAACATGCCAGACATTGTCGTGACGCGGCTCGTGTCCCAGGGGAGCGGCTGGTTGAAGTAGTCGGTGTCGGCAAAGGTTCTAGACATGTTCGTGACGCGGCTCGTGTCCCAAGGCAGAGGGTGCTTGAACCTCCGAGCGCCGTCAAACGTGCCGTGCATGTTTGTCACCCTACTCGTATCCCAGTTCAGCGGCTGGTCGAAGGCGCTGCAGCGAGAAAACGTGCCGTTCAGTGTCGTGACGTTGCTGGTGTCCCAAGGCAGCGGATGGTTGAATTTGTACAAAGGAAATTGCTCCATCTGGCTCACGACATCGCGGGTCGGGTCAAAAAGCTTTGTCATGTCGGTCACGTCCTCGGTGTACCACCCCTCAATGGGTCCGTTTGGGTGGTCGTCGGGGACCGTCCCGCCATTGTCTCGCAGCAGACCCACCGCCGCGCGAATGGTCACATTGTTCACGGCAGTGCCGGTGCAGTACGCGTGGAAGCGCTTTCGCCAATACGCCAGGCGCTCGGCGTCCGAGGCGAGGACTTTCGGATTGGGGGGCTCGGGGAAGCCACGTAGCCCGCAGAGATCCTTCCAAAAGTCCCATTGCATGCAGTGGGCGCGGAGCGCGCGGTTGACTTGGCAGAGCGCATCGATGGCGAAACATCCCTCGCGACCAGACGCAGCCAGCGCCAGTTGCACAAGCTGAAAGAGGTCGGGCGGGAGGTCCGAGAGCGGGTCTGACGTGGGCTCTGGTTTGGAGATTGGCCGGTGTGCGTTTTCAACGCCCACGCGGAGCACGAGATCAAGCCGCGACGACGGGGCGGAAAGCTCGCGCGTCGGCCGGAGCGACATGGGTCTGGGCTTGCTTTGTTAAGATCGGTAGAGATGCAGTTATTTTACGTTTCAACTACGATTTCATCGCGCCCGCGGCGGCGCCGATTCCCCCCTCCCCTTCAATCTCGTAGCGCAGCTTGTAGTAGCCCTGCATCCAACGGTCGATGGCGCGGTAGATGCCCATGTGTTTTTCGCGATAGGCGTGTTC
>Ga0315315_10000475_pt1 | contig 33575 bp, 40 predicted proteins | sample M140m3416metaG_FD_203699 | JGI IMG/M metagenome (GOLD analysis project Ga0315315, IMG submission 203699) | Ammonia-oxidizing marine archaeal communities from Monterey Bay, California, United States - M1 40m 3416 | ecosystem: Environmental > Aquatic > Marine > Intertidal zone | place: USA...
AGGGGAATCGAACCCCTCTTTGTTGGATGAAAACCAACTGTCCTAACCGATAGACGATGGGACCGTATTTTTGAAAGTCTTATTAACAGAAATATCATCGATAATAAACTCTACATTTGATTGCCCTTTCCACTCATTTAGGGATAATTTACCGGCAATATTAAAAGGTTTTTTATTTTTTTTAATAAGATAGCTTGAGAGACCGTTATCTAGCGCATTAAAAGCTATAGATTTTATTGTAGAACCATCGCTTCCTAATAAAATCGATTTAACATGTTTTTCTCCTACAATTTTTCCATTAACTGTATTTAAATTTTCAATTATGAATCTTGGTTCAGGATTCCCAGAACCAAAAGGAGATAATAAAGCTACTTTGTTATAAAAATCCAAGTTAACCGCTGAAGGTGAAATAACGCTATCTAAAAATAATGGTTTATCTGATGTTAAATCTTCATTAATAGCTAAAAATTTTTTAAAAACAAAATTCTTAAATTTTTGAATATTTTCAGTTTTAATTGAAAAACCACCAGCCATTTTATGACCCCCACCTTTTAAAAGTATTTTTTCCTGGGTAGCGCCAATTATTACTGACCCAATATCAAAACCGACTATTGATCTAGCAGATGCCTTTCCTAAATTTCCTTCTACAGAGATAATAATAGTTGGTTTATTAAATTTATCTTTTAATCTTGCTGCAACTATTCCAATTACACCTTCGTGCCAATTTGAGCCACTAAGGATTAATACAGGGTCGTCTAAAAAATTTTTAGCCTCTTCAAGAATTTTTTTCAAAAGATCTTTTTCAAGATATTGTCTTTCTTTATTAAATTGATCTAATTCAGATGCTAACTTAAATGATATTTTAGGATCTTTGTTCAATAATAAATTGGCACCATGTGAACATTTACCAACTCTTCCTCCAGCGTTAATTCTAGGTCCAAGCATATATCCAAGATGGTAAACCGATGGATTTGACTCAATTTTACAAATATCAAGTAATGTTTTTAATCCTAAATTTTTTTTTGATCTTATTATTTTCAGACCCTGCTTAACTATAGCTCTATTTAATCCTATTAGCGGAACAACATCACAAACTGTCCCCAAAGAAACTAGATCTAGGTAATTTATTAAATTTGGTTCATTTATTTTTTTCTTTTTAAACCAATTCTTATTTCTTAATGAACTATTTAATGAAATAAGAAACATAAAAGATACACCTGCTGCACATAAATATTGTAAGTTTGATTTATCATCAAATCTATTTGGATTGACGATTGAATAAGCGTTAGGTAATTTTATTTCAGATTGATGATGGTCTAGTACGATAACATCTATTTGATTTTCTCTTGCATAATCTAAAGCTTCAAATGAAAGAGTTCCGCAATCAACAGTAAAAATTACTTTGACATTGCTTTTTATTAAAAACTTAAAGCTCTCTATTGATGGGCCGTATCCTTCTTTTTTTCTATCAGGTATATAAATTTCATAATTAATTTTTAATTCAGAAAAAAAATTTCCTAAAATGGCAGTGGAAGTAGCTCCATCAACATCATAATCACCAAATATACCAACTTTTTCATTTTTTAGTATAGACTCAGTTACTCTTCTAGTCGATTTATCCATATCGGTAAGAATTTTTGGGTTTGGCAATAAATTTTTTATTGAAGGATTTAAAAATGTTTTTATTTCTTCTTTCCTAATTTTTCTTATAGATAAAAGTTTAGAAGTAATTTCATCTAAAGAAAAATTTTCTTTAAAGTACGTTAATTCATTTTGGTTAAATTTTTTAAGTATCCAGTTTTTTCCACTTATCGAAAGTGAGTTCATTTATTATAAATATTCGTGACTGATTTGATGATATTTTGACTTTTATGCAACGTAAAAGTATTAACCTCAAATTCATTGCCTAAATCTTTAACACCATTAGCTAAATCACCGGTAGTAACGCCAGTTGCACAAAATATTACATCACCCTTTACCATATCTTCAATGTTATATTTTTTATTAAAATCTATAATACCTAGTTTTTTTGCCCTAATTTTTTCTTCTTCATCTAGCACTAAGCGTCCTTGTATTTGGCCACCAAAGCATGACAATGCTGCAGCAACCACTACTCCTTCTGGGGCTCCTCCCGTGCTATAATAAATATCATTTTTTGGGTTTTCACCTATGACACTAAGTGCTCCAGCTATATCACCATCGGTAATATAATTAATATTTACACTCATTTTATTTAATTCATTAACAATATGATCGTGTCTAGATCTTTTTAATACGCAAGCTTTTAATTTAGAAATTTTTTTGTTTTTGGCCTCTGCAAGCAACCTTATATTTTTTTTTACTCCATAATCTATATCCATCAAGTTTTTTGGTAAATTGGATCCAATAACAATTTTTTCCATATATGTATCAGGAGCTGATAATAAACCACCTTTTTCAGAAATTGCTAAGACAGAAAAAGCATTTGGTTCACCATTTGCAGTAAATTTTGTTCCTTCTAAAGGATCGACAGCGATATCAAATTTTGGACCATTTAACGTTCCTAGTTTTTCACCAATGTATAGCATTGGTGCTTCATCCATCTCACCCTCTCCAATAACAACAGTTCCCTCCATGTTAATTTTATTAAGTTCTCTTCTCATTGGATCAACCGCGCCTTTGTCTGCTGCAATCTTATCTTTTTTTCCAATAAATTTAGATGCCCCAATAGCGGCTCTTTCGGTTACTTTAGTAAATAAATTTAAAAATTTTTTATCAATTGACATTTAATTATCATCGATTCTAATTAATTTAGGCTTACGTTTTACGTATTTTTTCTTTGAAATTTCTTTAAGAGTTTTATTTAAAAATTTATCTTTTGATTTATGAGAAATAATAATAATTGATGAAGACTTTTTATTTCTATCAGGATTTTGAACTAATCTTTTTATGGAAACCTTATTTTTAGAGAATATATTTGTAATATTTGATAAAACTCCAGGTTTATCCATTACTTCAAAACGTAAATAAGCAGAAAAGAATCTTTCATCTATTTTTTCAAATTTTAATTTTTTCCTTTCCTTGCTGGATAGAGAAAATGGGAATTTTATATTCCCTCTTAAGATGGAGGAAATATCAGATACTAAAGCTGACGTTGTTGCGGTAGGTCCTGCCCCCTCACCTTGTATTGTACTTTGTCCAACAGGTTTACCATCTAATATTACTGCATTTAGAACACCGTCTATACTCGCAACATAAGAGTCTTTTTTTATTAATGTTGGATGTACTCTTTGATAAAATTTTTTATTCAATAACTCTGCAAAACCTAATAATTTAATTTTGTAACCTAATTTATTTGCATTATCTATATCAGTCTTATCTATATCTTTAATGCCTTCTACATAAATATTGTCATTTATAAAAGAATTAAAACACAAAGAAGAAAGAATTTTTAATTTTGATGATACATCATCACCATTTAAATCAGCTGATGGATTTGCTTCCGAGTATCCTAATTTTTTTGCATTTAATAAAACATCTTGAAAACTTTTATTTTGTTTATCCATTGATGAAAGGATATAATTTGATGTACCATTAAAAATCCCATAAATTTTTGATATTCTGTTTGCAATTAAACTTTCTTTCAAAGATCTGATGATTGGAACGCCTCCACACACAGAAGCTTCAAATTCAAGATTAACTTTATTTTTTTCTGCAATCCTAGATAACTGATCCCCATATTTTGCCATTAACGCTTTGTTTGCAGTCACAACATGTTTTTTATTTTTTAGCGCGTTAAAAACTAATTTTTTTGCAGCGCCTTCTGCACCCCCTATTAGTTCAACAATTAAATCTATATCTTTTATTTTTGTAGCCTCAAGATAATTATTTAACCACTGTTTCTTTTTAATTTTAATGTTTCTTTTCCTTTTTTTGTTTTTGGCTGAAACATATTTAACAATAGGTAAACAATTATTTTTTTCTGTAAGAATTTTTTTATTATCATTCAAATATTTAAATAAATAACTGCCAATATTTCCAAGCCCAACTATTGCGATATTCAATTTTTTCATAATAATATTACTTACGCATCGTTATATCAGGAAAGTTTTTCTTTTTACCCTGTTTAAGTAAGTATTTTGATATTTCATCAATACTACATTTTTCTAATATTGTGCAAACATCGACAACATCATTCGTATGCTTGTTTATATCTTTCCTAATAATTTTGATTTTTTTACGTTCAACTTCATTCAGTTTAATCTCATCTTTGTTAACTTTAGTCTTTTTAATTAATTTTTTTTTTGTATTTTTAGCCTTTATATTTTCTCTTATTTTTATTATTTCTTGATTAGATAATGTTTTTAACTTTTCATTTGTATTGTTTTTTGAATAAATACTAACTTCTTTCTGGCCATCTTGATTTTTTTTTAAATTCAGTTCTACTAAGTCTATATCTTTAGAGGTCTCTTTATTTATTATTTTAACCTCTATCGATAAATTCTCTTCAAAATATTGTCTTGCTTCATTTTTATTTATGCAAATATGATCACCACATATCAAAACAGTCTTTGGTTTACCGCAATTTGATAGGCACAAGATTGCTATGAATAAAAAAATTATTTTCATCTTAAGCCTAAATCTTCAGGAAATTTGTATAAAAAATTCATATTTTGTATTGCTTGACCTGACGCACCTTTAATTAAATTATCTAAAGCAGAGAATATTATTATTTTATTCTTTTTTCTTGTTTCGCATATCGATATCTCACAATTGTTTGTATTTATAACATTTCCAGAACCAATAGGCGTATTTAATTTTAAAATTTTAATAAATTTAGACTTCTTGTAATATTTTAATAAAAAATTTCTTAATGTTTTCGCAGATTTACCTTTGCTTACATTTGTATATATAGCAGTTAAAATTCCTCTAAAAGTAGGAAGCAAATGAGGATTGAACGTATAGATAATTTTTTTTTTTGTAAATTTAAAAAACTCTTGGTCTACTTCACTCATGTGTCTATGGTTTTTAGTACTATAGGCAAATATGGACGAGTATAAATTTTTATGAGTAAATTTTTTTTCTAAATTCTTACCTGCGCCAGAATAACCTGATTTTGAGTCAATAGTTACATCTGTAATTTTAATTAAATTCTTCTTAATTAATGGAATTAAAGGTAGTTGAATTGATGTTGGGTAACAACCTGGGTTTGAAATAATTCTATATTTATTAATTTGTTTATTGCTAAATTCGGGAATTGAATATAATGAGTTTTTTATTAAATGTTTTGCTTTATGTTTTAATTTGTAAACATTTTTATAAACATTAGGGTCAGTAATTCTGAAATCTGCTGATAGATCAATAAACTTTAAGTTATTATTTTTTTTAAAGTTTTTTTTAATTATTTTTTGAGCTTCTCCATTCGGAAGTGATAAGAAAACTAAATCTAAATTTTTCCAATTAATTTTGGTAATTGAAGTTAATTTCGGTAATTTTTTTTTAATCCTTTTATCAAAAAAATTTATATTTTTTCCCAAATTTTGGGTAGCACAAAGATATTTAATATGTACCTTGGGGTGCTTTGAAAGCATTAAAGTCAAATCTAATCCTGTATACCCTGTTGCACCTATAACAGCTAAATTAATTTTTTTTGAAATAGACATATTGTCTTATATCACCGTCTTGAATAATTGTTAAAGTTAAATGATTATCTTTTTGAAAACTGGAAGCTTCTTCTAGCTTTCTTGTGACCGTATTTCTTACGCTCAACAACTCTTGAGTCTCTGGTGGTAAGTTTATCTTTTTTTAAATTTTTCTTTAAATTCTCATCATGTGATATTAAAGCTTTTGAAATTCCAAGAATAATAGCACCTGCTTGACCTGAAAGACCGCCACCTTTAACTGAACATCTAACATCATAATTTGCAGCAACTTCTGAAATTTCTAAAGGTCTTGTAACGATTATTTGGTGAACTGGTCTTTTAAAATATTCACTCATTTTCAAACCATTTACATGAATATTTCCAGATCCTTTTTTTACCCACACTTTAGCAATTGACCTTTTTCTTCTCCCAGTAGCGTATTTGCTTTCTTTAAAATCTAACTTAATTTTTTTTGTTTTGATTTGGTTTGTTTGTTCCATTATTTAACTGTATTTCCTTTATTCATTTTTTCAAAGTCTATGATTTTTGGTTTTTGAACGTCGTGAGGATGCTTGTCACCATTATAAACTTTTAATTTAGTTAATTGTTTTTTTGCTAAAGGACCGCCTGGTAACATTCTCTTTACAGCAAGCTTTAATATTTGTTCAGTTTTATTTTTTTCTTTTAAAAAAGAAGGTGAAGACTCTTTGATTCCACCCGGATGACCTGTGTGTCTATAATATTTTTTGTTTGTAAATTTTTTTCCAGTGAATTTTATTTTATCTATATTAGTTACCACAACAAAGTCACCATTATCCATATGTGGATTATAAGTTGGTTTATTTTTACCTCTCAAGACTAATGAAATATATGCAGCTAGTCGACCTACTACAGCGTTTTGAGCATCTATAATATACCAATCTTTTTTTATTTCTTTCTTTTTAATAAATGGTGTCATGATAATGGGCGATAAATACAAAGAATGTGCAATAAAGTCAATTTATTTAGTTCTTAAATAATACAGATTTAATGCGCTAAATACTAATAACACGCCAGTTACTTGATGAGCAGAAGCTAAATAAATATTTAACCCACTTACTAGCGTAAAAATTCCCAACATGGCTTGTAAAATCAAAATGATTATTAAAAATGCCAAAGATTTATACGAACTAAATATTTTTCTTTTAAAAATATAAACTGATAGAAAGAAAACATAAATAATTATCAGATAAGCAAAATTACGATGATAAAACTGTACAAGAGAATGGTTATCTAATTGCATTAAATTTTCAAAATTTATTAATGTTATGTCATTTGGTAAAAAACTTTCACCCATTAATGGCCATGTTTGATAAATTTTTCCAGCGTCCAAACCAGATACAAATGCTCCTATAATTATTTGGACAAAAATTAAAAAAATTAACATCTGAAATGGTATATTTTCATATGAAATTTTAAAGAATAATTTGTTTTTTTTTGCTAAGGTATTTTTTATTAACCAAAAAATCATTGAGATAATCAGTATTGCTATTGATAGGTGTAAAGATAATCTGTAATGACTTACTGTTACATCATTAACTAAACCACTTTGAACCATATACCAACCAATTATTCCTTGAAAAAGAATTAGTAAAAAAATTATTAAACATGTTTTGATATACTCTTTTTTTATTACTTTTGAAAAATAAAAGTAAATTAAAGGAATTAAAAAAAATACACCTATTAATCTTGCAATAAATCTGTGGAAATACTCCCAGTAAAATATAATCTTAAATTCTTCAAGTTGCATTGTATTATTTAATAATTTGTATTGTGGAATCTTTTTATATTGTTCAAAGTATAACAACCAAGACTCGTCGCTTAGAGGAGGTAAAACTCCTTCAAATAATTCCCATTCTGTAATAGAAAGACCAGAATTAGTTAATCTCGTTAGTCCGCCGACAATAATAATAAAAAAGACTAAAACAAGTGAAATACTTAACCAGTTAATAAACAATCTATTTATTTTTTCCTCGTTTGCGCTCATAAATTGTAATATATATTTATCATTACAAATCTTAAGTTTTTAATTGTCGCGATGGTAAATAAAAATATACTTAAAATCAGAAAAGAATTAGATAATCTTGATAATAATTTATTAAATATAATCAAAAAAAGATCAAAGTTAGTTGACATAGTTATAAAAAACAAAAAATTTAAAAAAGATATTGTTGATAAAAAAAGAATTAATGTAATATTAAAAAATATTCATAAAAAATCTTTAAATATGAATATTGATCCAAAAATTACAAAAAGAATATGGAAATCAATGATTAAAGCTTTCATTGATTACGAGTATAGAAATTTCAATAGAAAATAGTTATTTACTATGAGGTGGTAATTTTTTTTCAATAAAGAATTCGTGTTTTCTTGTATTTGGATTATATTTTTTTAATTTTAATTTGTCTTTGGCTTTTTCCCCTTTTGTAGGTTTTTTTGCATAGTAAATGAATTTACTATCCGGATTACTTTCTGGGACCATGCGAACTTTAAGATGTGTTTTTTTTGCCATAATTTTTAAGTTTATTTATCTTTTCTAATAATGTTTTACTTTTTATCCTAATAAGTTTCTTATAATAATCAGCTTTTAAACTATGGTTATTGCGATCGTCAAGTTTATTTATATTTAAGTTTAATAAATTTTTAACCCCTATTATAGTCATGCCACTGTTTTTAAGTAAGAATTTTATCATTTTAATGATTTCTACTTGTTGAGGTGAATAATAGCGACGATTGTTTATTTTTTTTGGTTTAATCTCCTTAAATTGCTTTTCCCAATACCTTAAAATGTGATTTTGAGGTTTTCTAGTAACTGGATCTATTAAATTAAGGGATCTGGAAACTTCAGATATGTTAAATAATTTATTCATAATTTATTATCCATATCTTCTGTAATTTTCTTTGATGGCGTAAAACTAATCGATCTTCTTGATGATATTAAAAATTGTTCTTTAGTTTTGGGATTGCGACCTATTCTTTCTTTTTTATTTAATATTTTAAAAGATCCAATATTTTTTAAAATAAAATTATTGTTTTTGATGTTTTTAATTAAAATTTCAACTAAATCATTTATAATTTGTTTAGATAAATTTGATGAAAAACCAGTTTTATTACTTAAAGCCTTTATTATGTCTTTTTTTTTAATATTTTTTTTAGGCACTTTTAGAATGGTTTAAATTTTTTCTTATTTGAGCCATTAAATCACCTTTTACTATTCTATAACATAAATCTAAAGAATAATAAAAACCAAGTGAGTCAATTCCTCCGTGGCTTTTTACAACCGGTCCATTTAAACCAAGGAAAATTGCTCCATTGTATTTCCTTGGGTCTAATTTATCTTTAAATCTTTTTAAAGAAAAATAAGAAAAAATTAATGAAATTTTTGTAATAATATTTTCAGTAAGAGATTTTTTAAGATTTTTTGTAATGAATTTAGCAGTTCCTTCAGCTGTTTTTAAGGCAATATTTCCAGTAAATCCATCCGTTACAATTACATTAGAATTTCCACTCATAATGCTATTACCTTCTATATATCCATTGTAAATAAAATTTTCTTCATTAGATAAATCTTTCAATCTTTTAGATGTTGTTTTTAACATTTCGGTTCCTTTTATTTCTTCAGAACCAACATTAAGCAAAGAAACTTTAGGCCGTTCACTAGGAAATAGAGATTTGAATAATGCTGAACCTAATTCAGCAAAATCAACTAGGTTTTGATCATTACATTCTATATTAGCACCTAAATCTAATACAACGTTCATTCCTTTTTGGCTCGGCCATAGACCTGCTAGAGCTGGTTTGCTTACTTCATTCATCATTTTTAGTATCATTCTAGATATAACTAGCAAAACACCAGTATTACCTGCTGATAAACTTATGTCAGATTTTCCATCGAGTTGATGTTTGATACAATTCCACATACTAGTATTTTTTGAATTTTTAACAGCCGTCATGGGAGTTTCTTCATCAGATACAACGGTGTCAGAATTAATTATATTTATTGAATCTGTAGCTATTTTAAATTTTACTAATTTACTTACTATTTCATCTTTTTTTCCAAAAATGTTTAAAATAAAATCATCATTTTTTTTATTTTTATCGAGAAAAAATTTGATCCCTTCAATTGTTTTGTCTGGTGAATTATCACCGCCCATTGCATCAATAGCAATTGAAATTTTTTTTGACATAAATTTAAGTAAATTAAATATCTAAGATTTTTTTGCCGTTATAATAGCCGGATTTTAAATCCACGTGATGAGAAAGTTTATATTCACCTGTTTTTTTATCCTCTATTATATTTACAGAAGATAACTTATGATGAGATCTTCTCATTTTCTTTTTTGAAACAGAAGTTTTTCTTTTAGGTACAGCCATAATTAATATTTAAAATTTATAGATTTTTGTATCATATTTTTCAAAGGTAAATCAAAGCAAAAATCAAAAAATTTAAAAAAATAAGTGTTAAAAATGACTAAATTTTCCCTTTTATCATCATTTAATTCTTTGAAATATCTAGATACCAAATTTGTATTGATTTTAAATAAACCTTCAGAGTCCTTCTCTTCTATTTTGAGTAAAATATCATAAAGTATCTTATTTAAATCCTTCATTTTTTTATTAACTGTAACATCTCCATAACCAAGCTCTCTTAAATCGTTCTCAATACTATGAAAAAGAAAATCATATAATCCCTGATCTAATTTATGACCTTTTTTCTTAAAAATAATCATCATCAATGAAAAGTGAAAAAACATTAATAAAATACGTGTCTCAAAAGTGTCAGGAAGTTTAACATTTTCATAAAAAAACTTGTTTCTAGATAATGACAATAAAATATTGTAAAGATTGACAGTATGTTCTTTTTTTTTAAAAATCATAATATTTTAATTTTAGCTATTTTACTCATTTTAGCTGGATGTCAATTGAAAGAACCAACTAAAAATCATGGTATTTTATTTTTAGAAAATAGATCAAAACAATTAACCTCTAATAAAAACAATAAAAATGATGTTTTGAGACTTATTGGCAACCCACACTCGAAATCTTTTAATGATGAAAATACTTGGATCTATATTGAAAGAGTGTTGACGAAAGGTTCTTTTCATAAACTTGGTCAAAATGTATTAAAAACAAACAATATCTTAGTACTTACATTTAATAAATATGGTATCTTGAAAGAAAAACAATTTTTTGACAAATCTGATTTAAATAAAGTCAAATTTTCTAAGAAGATTACAGAAAATAATTTAGCTAAACGAAGTTATTTAGAGTCTTTTTTGAGTAGTATCAAATCTAAAATGTACTCTAACAGAAAATAATTTAAACTAATATTTAGTGTGCGATAATCGCTAAAAGCAACAAAGCAACAATATTGGTTATTTTAATCATGGGATTAACTGCTGGGCCAGCCGTATCTTTATAAGGATCTCCGACTGTATCACCTGTCACAGCTGATTTGTGCGCTTCAGAACCTTTTCCCCCAAAGTTACCGTCTTCAATATATTTCTTTGCATTATCCCAAGCTCCACCACCAGCTGTCATTGATACAGCTACAAATAAACCTGTAATTATGACCCCAAGTAACATCGCTCCAAGAGAAGATAAGGCGGCTTCCATTCCACCAATTTGGAGAATTACAAAATAGAGTACAACTGGTGATAATACCGGAAGAAGAGATGGTATGATCATCTCTTTAATCGCTGCCTTAGTTAATAAGTCTACTAATCTTCCGTAATCAGGTTTTCTTTTACCTTTCATTATGCCAGGTATTTTCTTAAACTGTCTTCTCACTTCAACTACTACGGCTCCACCAGCTCTGCCAACTGCTTGCATTCCCATTGATCCAAATAAATAAGGAAGCATTCCACCAATTAGTAAGCCAGCTACAACAAAAGGATTTGATAAATCAAAAGTTACGATTACTCCTTCTAAAGCTGAACCTTTTACAGTTGAAAAATATTTAATATCTTCTGTATAAGCTGCAAACAAAACTAGTGCGCCTAAACCTGCTGATCCTATGGCATATCCTTTTGTAACTGCTTTAGTTGTATTACCAACTGCATCGAGTGCATCGGTTGTCTTCCTCACATTTTTTGGTAATTTAGACATTTCTGCGATACCACCAGCATTATCTGTCACAGGGCCATAAGCATCTAATGCAACAACCATACCGGTAAGAGCTAACATAGCAGTTACAGCAATTGCAATGCCATATAATCCTGCCAGTTCATTCGTAAATAAAATTCCTGCTACGATAATAAGTGCCGGGATAGCAGTAGCTTCCATAGAGATAGCTAAACCTTGAATAACATTTGTACCGTGACCAGTTGTTGAAGATTGAGCAACTGATTTAACTGGTCGATAATTTGTACCTGTATAATATTCTGTTATCCAAATTAATAATCCTGTAATTATAAAACCTACAACTCCACAAATATATAAATCCATTCCATTAAAAATCTTTTCACCATTACTGTATGTTTCAGTAAATCCAACTATAGAATTAGTTACGGGATATAAAATTAAAAGAGATGTAATGGCTGTTACAATAAAACCTTTGTATAAAGCGCCCATAATATTTTTACTTTTACCAAGTTTAACAAACCAAGTTCCTATAATAGACGTTAAAATACATGCTCCACCGATAGCTAGGGGATAAATCATTAAATTATAATCTGATGGAAAGAATATAGAAGATAAAACCATTGTTGCTACAATAGTTACAGCGTAAGTTTCAAATAAATCGGCTGCCATCCCTGCACAATCTCCAACATTGTCACCTACATTATCTGCAATAACTGCGGGATTTCTAGGATCATCTTCAGGAATACCTGCTTCGACTTTACCAACTAGGTCTGCCCCAACATCAGCACCTTTGGTAAAAATACCTCCTCCAAGTCTAGCAAAAATCGAGATCAATGAAGCTCCAAAACCTAAAGCCACTAATGCATTAATGATTTCTCTATTATCTACATTCAAATTAATTAATATGATGTAATAAAATGTAATAGCTAACAGTGCTAAACCTGCAACCAACAAACCTGTAATTGCTCCTGATTTGAATGCAATGGTTAAACCAGCTTGTAAACTGTGTCTTGCGGCTTCAGCAGTTCTTACATTTGCTTTTACAGAAATGAGCATTCCCGCATATCCGGCAACACCTGATAAAAATGCACCAATGAAATAACCTATACCAACAAGATAATTAAAAAAATAAGTTACGATTGCTAAAACAATAACACCAACCACAGCAATTGTTTTATATTGTCTATTTAGGTAAGCTTTTGCTCCTATTTGAATTGCTTCAGCAATTTCTTGCATTTTTGAATTACCAGCACTAGATGCAATAATCTGACCAGATAATAAGTAACTGTATGCGACAGCCATTATTCCTATGAAAGCGATTAAATAAAGTAATTCTAAATAATTTGTCATTATATAAAGCGCATAAATGCCAAATTAATATTAAAAACGCAAGCTAAACTTGAAAAAAAATAACAACTTTTACTCGTCTTTTCGTAATACTTTTGCAATTTTATCTAGAATTGCGTTCAAATATCCAATTTGAATTTTCTCAAGAAAATGTTCTGAAGCTAGTAAATACTCTTTAATAACCACTTTTTTTGGAGTTCCGTGTTTAAACATAAGCTCAAATATAGCTGCAAACAATATAATTTTAAGCAGCCTATCTGTTTTAGTTAAATTTATATCGTTCGATAAATATGTATTAACAGTCTCTTCAATTAATTCAGATCTCTCTAAAGTACCGGTAACAACATCTTTTATAAATTTTTTATACTTACTTTTTGGATAATCGATAGTGGAATCTGGATTCATTAATGAATTATAAAGTTTTTGTATGACTTTTATCCGAGGTGATGAATTATTAAATTTTTTCGGGTCCATTTTTTAAAATAGATATTATTGCATTAGCTGCCTCTTGTCCCTTATTAGGTTTTTTAATGTTAGATTTTTTGCTTCTTTGAATGGCTTGGTTTAAATTTAAAGATGTAATAATACCATTTCCAATTGGTTTATTAAAATTTATAGATAGACTCATAATTGCATTAAAAGTCGTTGAACATATTAAATCAAAGTGGGGTGTTTGGCCTTTAATTACACAACCTAACGCAACGAAACCATCATATTTTTTTATACTTTTTCTTATAGCAATAGGAATTTCATGCACGCCAGGTACATCTATAATACTAATTTTAAAATTTTCTTTTTGCAATTTATTTTTAGCACTCTGAACTAAATTCCTAGAAATATCCTTATAATAGTTTGAATTAATTATTAAAATTTTCTTCATTTAATTATTACCTGTTTTTTAATTTTAAGACCAAAACCTTCAAGCCCAATAATTTTTTTTTTGCTTCTTGAGATGAGTATCATATTTTTAACATTTAAGTCTTTTATTATCTGCGCACCAATACCGTAATATCTCAACGTATTTATATTATTGTCTTTTGAAGCTCTGTTTTTATTATTTACAATCAATAATAAAAAATTTTTATATTTTGTTAAAAGTTTTAATGATTTTTTTACAGCATTATTATTTAAAATATTTTTACTTTTAATTTTATTTGAAAGAACTCTAACTGGAATTGATTTTTTTTTATTTAATTTTCCTCTCGAAATTGCAAAATTATAATTTCCTTCTAATTTATTTTTATAATTATAAAAGTTCAATTTTCCTATTTTTTTTAGATAAACGTTTTTAGAATTTAACTTAATAATTAGTTTTTCATATTTTAATCTATACGAAATCAGATCTTCAATAGACGCTAGCTTAATATTATGCTTTTTTGAAAATTTAAATAAATCATTCAATCGCGCCATTCTTCCATCTTCATTCATAACTTCACAAATTACTGAACTTGGATTTAGCTTAGATAATTTTGAAATATCAACCGAAGCTTCTGTATGCCCTGCTCTTTCTAGAACACCGCCATTTCTTGCAACAAGAGGAAATACATGACCAGGTGATACTATTTCACTTTTTTTTACTCTTGGATTAATTGCAGTTTTTATAGTTTTTGCCCGATCTTGTGCGGAAATACCAGTTGTAATACCTTTTTTTGCTTCAATAGAAATTGTAAAAGCAGTTTGCATTCTAGATTTATTTATTGAAGACATTAAAGGTAATTTTAAATTATCTACCTGCTTTTTTGTTAAAGCTAGACAAATTAAACCTCTCCCGTGTTTTGCCATAAAATTTATATTTTTAGAATTACATTTAGATGCTGGTATAATTAAATCTCCTTCGTTCTCTCTGTTTTTATCATCAACTAAAATAAACATTTTACCTCTTTTGGCCTCTTTAATTATTGATGAAATATCTGAAAATTTATTGTTAAACATTTAATTTGAATATTTATATATATATTTACTTAATATATCTAACTCTACATTTACGAAATTATTACGTTTTAAATTTTTTAAATTAGTTAGTTTTAATGTATGTGGAATGACATTAATTTCAAAAAAATCCTGATAAACTTTTGAAATAGTAAGTGAAACACCATTTAAAGATATTGATGCTTTTTCAATCAGAAAGTTTATCAATTTTTTATCTGAAATTTGAAATTTAATTAACCATGTTTTGTCAACAAAAGTAATTTTTTTAATTTTTGCAACTGTATCAACATGACCCTGTGTGAAATGGCCAGATATACTTTGACCGAAAGAAAGGGATTTTTCTAAATTTATTCTTTGGTTGATTTTAAGTAATTTAAAATTAGATCTTTTTAATGTTTCTTTTGAAATATAAAAACAAATTATATCATTGTGAATTTTATCAATAGTTAAACAAACACCATCACAACAAACTGATGAACCTATATCTTTTTTTTTAAAATTAATATTAGTTTTAATTCCTATATAAATACTATTTTTGTTTTTTTTTATATTTTTTACTTTCCCTGTGTTATAAATAATTCCATTAAACATAATTAAAATTCTTTTTTAAAAAGCTTATCATTATTTAAATTAATTGTTATCAATTTCGGAGTAGTTTTTTTTAGATATTTAAAAGTATCGTTATTTTTTCCATTTTTACCTAATTTCATATTATTTTTGAAGATATATAAATCTTGAATCAATTTATTTTTAAGCAAAGTATTTAAAAATGTTAAACCTGATTCAACTAATAATCTTGAATAACCCATAGAAAAAATCTTTTTATATAATGAATTGAAATCACTCTTATTTTTGAGGGAATTTATATAAATAATTTTATAACCTAGTTTTTTATATAAAAAGGTTTTTTTTGAATGGATTTTATTTACGATAAGATAAGTTTTTCTTTTTTTTAAAAGATTGTTTAATCTCAATTTTTTTTTTAATTTTAAATTTAAGTCTACAATGAATAAATCGGGTTTAGAATTATCCACTCCATTGATTCTACAGTTAAGCATAGAGTCATCTCGATTAATCGATTTTGAGGTAGACATTATACAATTGTTTTGACTTCTAAGTAAATGAACAGCTTTTCTTGATAATTTATTTGTGATCCATTTATTTCTTTTATTAATTGTAAAGTAATCTTTTGAGATTGCTATTTTTGCTGTAACAAAAGGCAATTCCTTTTTTTTATTAAAAAAATAACTTCTATAGAAACTGTAATAATTTTTTGATTTAATTAATTGAGTGTTAATATCTTTAACACTTAAAAATATTTTGGCTTTTTGATAAGTTCTTATGTCAGGATCTTCAAAAGAATAAAAAACATTTTTAATTTTTTTTTTAATAATAATATTTACACAAGGGGGAGTTTTCCCATAATGAGTACAAGGTTCTAGTGTTGTATATAAAGATGCATCAAAACAATTTTTTAATTTTTTTAAAGCATTAAATTCAGAATGCGGTCTACCATTTATTGATGTAACACCAGAAGAGATTACTGATCCATTTTTAACTACTACACATCCAACAGATGGGTTTAATCCTGTGTTACCTAGGTTTTTTTCTGCTAATTGAAAAGCTAAATCTAAATAGAGATTATGATTTATTCTCATCTAAATTGCCCACAAATTGTTCAAAATCTTTAGCTTCTTTAAAATTTTTATATACAGAAGCAAAACGAACATAAGCAACTTTATCTAATGATGACAAACCATCCATAATGAATTTACCAATAGTTGGTGTAGGTATTTCGCTCTCTCCTAACCCCTCTAGATTTCTAACAATTTTAGAAATGAATTTTTCAATGGTCTCAGAGTCAATAGGTCTTTTTCTTGTGGCTATTCTTATAGATTTTGAAATTTTATCTCTATCAAAAGGTTCTCTTTTTCCATTGCCTTTAATAACTGTCAGTTCTTGAAACTGAACACGTTCAAAAGTAGTAAATCGCTCTTTTCTATCGCAACCGCATAATCGTCTTCTTCTTATGGCAGTACCATCTTCAGTTGGTCTTGAGTCAACAACAGATGTATCTTTTTCTCTACAAAAAGGACAAAGCATAAATTAATTAATTTCCATATATAGGAAAATCAGCGCAAAGGTCAATAATCTCTTTTTTCACTTCAATCTCTATTTTTGTATTATCTGATTCATTTTCACTTAAACCTTTTATAACTTTATGAATTAAATCAGCAATAAGTTTGAATTCTTCCTCTTTAAAACCTCTTGTAGTGCAAGCAGGTGTGCCCAATCTAATTCCGGACGTAATCATGGGACTTTCTGTATCAAAAGGTATCCCATTTTTATTACAAGTAATGTTGGCTCTTCCTAATGAGGCCTGAGCATCTTTTCCTGTTACTTTATAAGACCTTAAGTCAAGAAGCATTAAATGCGTATCTGTGCCCCCTGAAAATATTTTGAAACCTTTTTCTGATAAGCGCTCAGATAAAACTTTTGCGTTTTTAATTACATTTTTTGTATACGTCTTAAAGTCTTCAGATAAAGCTTCTTTAAAACAAACAGCTTTAGCTGCAATTACGTGCATTAGCGGACCTCCTTGCAAACCAGGAAAAATTGCACTGTTAAATTTTTTAATTAATTCTTCACTATTAGTTAAAATAATCCCACCTCTAGGTCCTCTCAAAACTTTATGTGTTGTAGAAGTTACCACGTCTGCATATTTAGTGGGATTAGGGTAAGCTCCTCCAGCAACTAGACCAGAAAAATGAGCCATGTCTACTAAAAGATATGCGCCAACTTTATCACATATTTCTCTAAATTTTTTGAAATCAATAATTCTAGAGTACGCACTACCACCTGCAATTATTATTTTCGGTTTATGTTGTAAAGCTAATTTTTCAACTCCGTTATAATCGATTAAACCCGTTTCTTTATCAACTTCATAATGAACGGCATTAAACCATTTTCCAGATTGAGCTGGTTTTGCTCCGTGAGTTAAATGACCACCGGAATTTAAACTCATTCCTAAAATTGTATCACCTGGTTTTATTAGGGCTAAATAAACCGCGCCATTTGCTTGAGCGCCAGAGTGCGGTTGTACATTTGCAAATTTACAATCAAATAATTTTTTTGCCCGATCAATAGCTAAATTTTCTGATACATCAACATGTTCACACCCACCATAATATCTTTTTGAAGGATAACCTTCAGCATATTTGTTTGTTAAAACTGAACCCTGTGCCTCTAAAACTGCTTTTGATACAATGTTCTCTGATGCAATTAATTCGACGTGATTTTGTTGTCTCGTAAATTCATCCCTAATTGAGTTGTATAGTTCTTTATCAACATCTTGCAGTTTTAATTTAAAAAAGTTATTTAAATATTTATCTAATTTAATTACTGACATTAAATCTTTTTAACCCTTTTTAAATGTCTCCCACCTTCAAATTTAGTTTTTAAAAACAACTCCACTAATTTTAATGACAGACTTTTATTTGTTAATCTTGCGCCTAATGCAATTATATTAGCATTATTGTGTTGTCTAGACAATCTAGTAGACTTTGGATTGTAGCAAACAGCTGCTCTTATATCTTTGATTTTATTAGCACTTATGGCCATACCTGTACCAGAACCGCACACAAGGATTCCTATATCACTTTTTCTGGTTTTGACACGCTTCGCCAGTTTTTTTGCATAATCTGGGTAATCAACCGATTTGTTTTTATACGGTCCTAAATCAAAAATAGATACATTTTTATTGATAAGGTGGTCCTTAATTGTTTCTTTTAAATTATAACCTGCATGATCTGATGCAATACAAATTTTTTTAAATAAGAAATTCAATTTAATTAAATTTATAGTCTAATACACAAGCTACGAGATGAATTCTATTTTCTTCACCTCCATTAAATGCATTATGATACTTAGTATTATTTGTAATCCAAACTGATCCGTCAGCCGGCATATGTTTGGCAACATTGTCTATAACCATTAAGCAACCTGGATTTGTAATTATGGGTATGTGTAATCTCGGTTCAGGATCTCTATGCCAACTTAAAGTTGACCTAGGCTCTTTTAATAAAATTCTTACTCTGCCTAATTTATATTTAGATGATAATACATCAAATACCTCTTTGAAATAAGTATTATCATAGTCTGGAATAAATTCTGAATACTCTGCTTCATCAATACTTACATCTCTTGAAACTTCTTTTCCCGTTTTATCTGGTTTTGTCCAATAGACACCTCTAGCATTATGACCTTTCACGGAATCCGGATCACCTGGTTTTCTTGTTAAACAAATCGCACCAAAATGTGAGATTCCACCACCATCATCAAATTTTTTTGTTTTGATTATTTGCATGTAAGCTTCTTGAAGTTTTACAATATCAAATTTCAAACTCTGTTTTTGAAAGTCTGAAAAATCAAAAGTTTTTTTATCTATATTTGATTGCAGATTTATTATGTTTTTTGAGTCTCTTGTCATGTAATATTGTTATTTACCTATTTGTATTATATATTTGTACAATACATTTGTCGCATAATAAAATAAATAAAGCATGATTACTGGTAAATATCCTAGTTTGAGACTACGTAGATCTAGAAAATACAATTGGTCTCGTAAATTAATTCAAGAAAACAGCATTTCAAGTAATGATTTGATTTATCCAATATTTCTTATTGAGGGAATCAATAAAAGACAACCAGTAAAATCAATGCCGGGTATTTATAAATACAGCATTGATCAGTTAGGAATGATTATAAATAAAGTTATCAAATATAAGATACCGATGGTTGCACTTTTCCCATCAACGCCAAAAAGCAAAAAAGATAAATATGGTAGTGAAGCGTTAAATGAAAACAATTTAATCTGCAAAGCTATAAGATATATAAAAAAAAGATATAAGAATAATATCGGTATAATGTGTGATGTTGCTTTAGATCCTTACACAATACATGGGCATGATGGTTTGTTAAAAAATAATTATGTTATTAACGATAAAACAGTTGATATACTAATTAATCAATCTTTACTACAAGCACAAATGGGTTGTGATGTGATAGCGCCTTCAGACATGATGGATGGTCGTGTAGGAAAAATTAGGAAATTTTTAGATAAAAATAAATATCATGACATTCAAATTCTTTCATATGCTGTTAAATATGCTTCAAATTTTTATGGCCCTTTTAGAGATGCTGTCGGATCAAAAAAATCTTTAAAAAGTGATAAGAAAAATTATCAAATGGACTTTTCAAATAGTAGTGAAGCCATGAGGGAGGTTGCATTAGACATTAAAGAAGGTGCAGATATGGTTATGGTTAAACCTGGTTTGCCATATTTAGATATAATCCAAAAAGTCAAAGAAAATTTTAAGATACCAGTTTTGGCTTATCAGGTTTCAGGGGAGTATAGTTTAATCAGAAATGGAATTAATAATAAATTACTAAGCGAAGAGTCAATAATTGAATGTCTAATGTGCTTTAAAAGAGCTGGTGCTTCAGCTATTGTTACATATTTTGCCTTGGATATAGCAAGGAAATTAAATACTAATTAAAATAGTTTTCAAGAATTACTCGAGACTTTGGAAATGCTAAATTATTCGGTATGAAAAATTTATTTTGCATTACATGTCTTGTAAAATAAAGTGATTTGCGAATAAGTAAATTTGTAAAATTTACAGGTATTTTTTTTTCTATTAAATAATTAGGAATTTCATATATATATCCATCGATCTTGATTTTAAGAAAATCTTTGTCATCTTTGACATTCTTAAAATGTTCAACTAAATTTGTATCGTAACCCAGCTCTTTAATGAGATTTAGTTCAAAAAAGATATATAAAAAAATCCAATTTTCCAGATTTATGGAATTAATTAATTTTTCAAAAGAAACATAAATTTTTTTATTAGGTTGAGAGTCGGGCAATAAAATATTTAATAAAGTACAAACAGAAATTAATGCGGATGTCCTTTCTTTATCGTTAAAGTATAAAGGTGAAATAGGTTTAATCAGTTCTGTTTTAAAGTATCCAATTCTATTTTCATTTTTTGAAATATGAGACACAAATAATTTATTTGAAATCTGTAAATAGTTTCTTACCTTCCTCGATGTACCTCCATAAACTATACCATCTAACTTACCTTTTTTTTTTGTAAAAATATTAATAATATTTGCATTTTCTCTAAATTTTCTTTTAGATAATAAATAACATTCATCTTCCCAAATCATACATTTAAAATTTTTAAAAGTTTAGCAGCAGCATTTTGTTGTGCATTTTTTTTAGATGAACCTATGCCAATAATTTTTTTTGAATTAGGAATTTGTACTTCGGTTTTAAATAATGGTCTATGCTGCGGTCCAGTTTTTTTAAAGAAAACATATTTGGGAAGTTCTTTAAATTTCTTTAAACTAAACTCTTGAAGCTTGGTTTTTGAGTCTATTAAAGTAATGGTGGATTTTATCAAGAATTCCTCCCAAAAATTAAGAATAAATCTTTCTGCAGATTTAAGTCCTCCATCTAAATATATAGCTCCAACAATTGCTTCCAAGCAATCGCTACTAATCTTATCTGCAGATCTTCCAAGTTTTTTGTGAGAAGATCCTAACAAAATATATTTTTTTAGATTAATTTTTTTAGCTATTAGTAAACATGTTTTTTTGTTTACTAAGTTTGCATATTTTTTATCGATTATTCCTTCTTTTTCATCAGGATATTTATCTAAAAGTTTCTCAGAAATAATCAAACCTAAAACTCTGTCACCCAAAAATTCTAATTTTTCATTATTAATGTTATTATCTAAGCTTTTATGGGTTAATGCTTTTTCTAAAGTCGAAGATTTTTTGAAATTATACTTTATAATTTTTTCAAGTTCCTTAATCTTTTTTTCCATTATAATCCTTTAAATAATCTACCAAACCTAAATGATTTATTTATATTCCAAAACTTTAATAAACTACTTATGTTTGTATCATTAGAAAAAAATATTAATTTTGCCTCACCAACTAAATTTAAATAATTAACATAACCAACGCTATCTAAATACCTGCTATCTTTTGAACAATCTCTATTATCGCCTAGTAAAAAATAATGTTCTTCAGGAACTTTGTATACCTTGGAGTTTTGCAGAGATCCTTTTTTTTTATAGGAAACAAGATGTTCTAACCCGTTTGGAAGAGTTTCAATGAACGTATTTGTTTCTAATAAAAAATTACCACATCTAATTATTATTTTATTATTAATTTTTTTTCTTAAAATTTTCTTATCATTGATTAGGAGTTCTCCATTAACAAATTGAATCGTATCTCCAGGCATTCCTATTAATCTTTTTATATAATCTGTTCTATTGTCTGCTGGTGTTTTAAAAACTACTAAATCTCCTCTTGTCGGTGATTTTAATAAAAAACGCTTATTTGTAAAATTAGGACTAAAAGGAAAAGAATGTTTACTATATCCATAAGCGTATTTAGAAACAAATATTCGATCACCAACTAATAAAGTAGGCTCCATAGATGATGAGGGAATGTAAAAGGGTTGAAATAAAAGAGATCTTATTAAAACAGCTATTATTAAAGCACCTATAAGAGTTTTTGTATTATCATAAATTTTATAGATTAATTTTTTTTTATTCATAAAGAGACCGTTACAAATGCTACAGCGTATTTTTTTTCATCTGAAAGAGATAGGGAAATTTTGGGTTTTTTTCCTTTAAATTGTTTATGAATGGTTTTCTTAGTTTTGCCGATTATATTAATATACGGTTTTCCTGATTTTTTATTAAGAACAACTATTTCATTAAAATTTATACCACTTGAAATTCCTGTTCCTATTGCCTTTGTAAATGCTTCTTTTGCAGCGAATCTTTTTGCATAACAATTTATGCTTCTGTTAATCATTTTACATTTCAAAATTTCTTTTTCACTAAAAATTCGATTAAGAAAATTTTTATTTTTTAAAGATTTTTTCATCCGATCTACATCGACAATATCTGTACCAACACCAAAAATACTCATGTTCTTAAAATTTTTTTGAATTGTTTTATTGTTGAAGATAGACCTGTAAAAATCGCTTCACCAATCAAAAAATGACCAATGTTATACTCATGTATACCCCTAATTTTAGTTAAAATTTTTGCAGAGACAAAAGTTAATCCATGGCCAGCATGAACTTCTAAGCCTAGCTCATTACCTTTACGAACTGCAATTTGAATTCTTTTTAATTCATGTGTATAATTTTTTTTCTTATTTATGAGATTACAAAGTTTGCCAGTATGTATTTCTACACAATCAGCTTTTAATTTTTTTGCTTGATTTAAATCTTTTAAACTTGGTTCTATAAAAAGACTTATTCGAGATTTATTTTTCTTAAGCTTCTTAATTAATAATTCTAAAAACTTTTTATTATAATTTAAATTTAAACCTCCTTCTGTTGTAATTTCTTTTCTTTTTTCAGGCACTATACATATAAAAGGTGGCTTGCTTCTTGATGCAATTTTAAGCATTTCTTTTGTTGCAGCAATTTCAAGATTAAGAGGTATTTTTAATTTTTTAATAATTTTCTTAAGATCAAATTCGTTTATATGTCTTCTGTCTTCTCTTAAATGAATAGTAACGGAGTCAGCGCCATTTTTTTCTGCTAATAACGCTGCTCTTAACGGACTAGGGTAAGACTCTCCTCTAGCATTTCTAACAGTTGCTACGTGGTCAATATTTACCCCAAGTCTAATTCTTTTCATTAAAGATTTCTACTTCCAGGTTTGACCGCTTCTATAGACTTCAACTCTTTCGGTAAGTTATCTTTTTTAAAAGTTGGAATGTTTAATTCTACCTGAGAAATAATTTTTTCCTTGATAAACGACTTACCATTAGACCTATCTATAATACATGCATAACCAATTATATTTCCATTATTTACTTTTACTAACTTCGAACACTCTAAACTAGACTTACCTGTCGTAATTACGTCTTCTACAATTAATACTTTATCACCTTGTTTAATTTGAAAGTCTCTACGTAGTTTAAATTCTCCATTTACTCTTTCAGAAAAAATAGTTTGTTTGTCTAAAATTTTACCTAATTCATAGCCAACAATAATCCCTCCCATTGCAGGAGATAATATTAAATCAAAATCATTAAATTCATTTTTAATTTTTGTTGCTAGAGATTTACATATTTTTTCTGCTTGATTTGGCTTGCTCATTAATTGAGCGCACTGAACATATTTTGAGCTATGTAAACCAGAAGAAAGTATAAAATGACCTTCGATTAAAGCGTTAGTTTCTTTTAAAATTTTTAAAGATTCTTTTAATGAAAGCATTTTTTTTCTGTTTGTGTCGAATTATTTTAAATCTTAAATTACTTTGCTTTATTTGACTTATCAAGTTTGTAAAATTTTTCAAATCTTTAATTTGCAAATCAAATGAAAAAGTCAAATGCTCCTTTTTCCTTTTAATAATTTCCAAATTAACAATATTTCCTTTATTAAGCCCTATTAGTGAGGTGATATGGCCTAAAACCCCTGGCTTATGTGGTAAATCAATTTCAATAGTACTTGAATAGTTTTTATCTTCTGTTTTAGAGCTCTCTGTTGATTTATCTTGCCAGTATCGACGTATTGCAGAACGAGCTTTTCCTGTGGCAGAAGAAGAAAGCCAGTGTAATGATGGAGAAGCATTTTTTGAAGTCTCTATATTTACAAGGTCACCATTTTTTAAAATTGTTTGAAGTGTTGAATGACGTCCATTAACGGTACAACCTGTTGCACTATTACCTACTTTTGTGTGAACAGCATAGGCAAAATCTATTGGTGTAGCTTTTTGTGGTAATTTAATTACTGCACCATTAGGTGTAAAACAAAAAACATTTTCTTGAAACATTTGTAATTTGGTAAATTCATAATAATGTTCAGGGCTTGTGCCCGCTTCGATAATTTCCACAAGATCTCTCAACCAATCATATTCTTTCCAAGATAATTCAGAAAATTTTTCAGATGATTTATATTTCCAGTGAGAAGCTATACCTCTTTGTGCAAATTCATTCATTTCATGTGTTCTAATTTGAATTTCAATTCTATTTTTTTTTGGACCAATAACAGCAGTATGAATTGATTTGTATTTATTTATTTTTGGTGTCGAAATATAATCTTTAAACTTGCCTGGTATAGTGGAATATCTGCTATGGAAAATACCTAAAGTTTTATAGCAATCCTCAATGTTGTTAACTATTATCCTAAAACCAATTATATCAGTGAGTTGTTCTAAAGATATTTTTTTATTTTGGATTTTTCTCCAAATTGAAAATGGGGTCTTTTCTCTTCCGGTAATAGTAGCTGTTATACCATTACTTTTTAATATTTCAATCAACTCAATAGATGTAGTTTTAAAGGTATCTTCCGTATTATTTTTTATAAAATTTAATCTTTCTAAAATCAAATCTCTAGCTGGCTTATTTAAAACGGAAAAAGATAGATCTTCTAATTCGTCTCGAATTCTATTCATGCCCATTCTGTCAGCCAGTGGTGCATAAATTTCCATTGTTTCTTTAGCTTTTCTTACGATTTTATCTTTATCTTTTACAAACTGAATTGTTCTCATGTTATGTAGTCTATCAGCTAATTTTACTAGTAAGACACGAATATCTTTGGATGTTGCTAAAATTAATTTTCTAAAATTTTCAGCTTTTGAGTCACTCGAAGCTTTATCTTCTAGAGCTGAGATTTTAGTGACACCTTCTACTAAGTTTGCAACCTCTTCACCAAATTCTTTTTTTACGGTCTCATAAGTGACATTAGTATCCTCAATTGTGTCGTGTAATAATCCTGTTGTTATCGTTGCACTGTCTAATTTTAATTCAGTTAAAATTTTAGCAACAGCAACTGGGTGTATTATATAAGGTACTCCCTCCTCCCTTTTTTGATTTTGATGGGCTTCAAGAGCAAAATTATAAGCTTTATTTAAAGAGTCTGAATTTAAAAATCTATTGTATGACTTAATTTGATCAATTAATTCATTGTTATTAATCATAGTGGTATAATAACATTTTTCTGTAATCTTGTAATCTCAATCCTGGAATTTTGACTTAATTTATCTATCAAAAATTGCACTTTTTTCTTAAAAATTGGGTGTGTCCAATTTGGATCTATCTGTAGAATTGGAAATAACACAAAATTTCTTAAATGGCATTTTGAATGAGGTAAGGTCAGTTTATCCGTCTTTTCAATTTCACCCTTAAAATCAATTATATCTATATCAATTATTCTTGGATCATTCTTTTGGGTTCTAATTCTACCTAATTTTTTTTCAATAATTTTAATTTCTTTTAATAAACTTAGATAATTATCATTATAATCAACTATTAAGCCAACATTTAAAAACTTGGGTAAACTTTTATTGGGATATGAGGGAGTTTCATAAAAATTTGAGATTTTTTTAATTTTGATTTTTGAATTTAGTAAATAATTTGTAGCTATAGAAATATTATCAAATCTTGATCCATATTTAGAGTCTAAATTTGATCCAATATTTAAATGTATCATTTATTATTTTTACTTAATAGTCTCGCCTTTTCTCTGTTCCAATCTCTTGTTTTTTTTACTTGTCTTTTGTCGTGCAATTTTTTTCCTTTTGCTACAGCTATTTCTACTTTAACCCTACCTTTTAGGAAATATAATTTTGTTGGTATTAAAGTAAGACCGTCTTGATTGATTTTTCCTATAAGTTTATTTATTTCTTTCCTGTTTAGTAATAATTTCCTATCACTTTTTGGATCATGATTATTATATGAAGATTGTCGATATAAAGGAATATGCGAATTAATCAAATATAATTCACCGTTATTATCGACTGCATAAGAATCTGCAATGCTTCCTTTTCCATCTCTTAAAGATTTTACTTCTGAACCTTTTAACACTATTCCTGCTTCTAATAATTCTATAAAAAAATAATTAAAACTTGCTTTACGGTTTAAACAAATAATTTTTTGACCAGAAACTAACTTTTGTTTCATTAAAGTAATTTAGCTACTTTAAGAGCATCAGATACCTTTTTTTTTGTTTCTTCTTTTATTTCGACTAAAGGTAATCTTACTGTTGGCTTGCACATTCCTAAAAGTGAAGCTGCATATTTTACTGGTGATGGATTGCTTTCAATAAATAAAGATGTGTGCAATGGCTGAAGTAATTTATCAATTTCTGATGCCTTTTTAATATCATTTGCACATGCTTTTTGAAAATCTGCTGCAAGTTTTGCAGCAACATTTGCTGTCACACCGATAGCTCCATTGCCACCTCGTTTATTAAATTCTAATGCATTATCATCATTGCCTGTTAATTGTATAAAATCCTTACCCATAGCGTTCAATTGTTGATCAACTCTATTTAAATCTCCTGTAGCATCTTTAACGCCTTTAATATTTTTTAGTTCATAAAGTTTAGCCATTGTTTCTACGTTCATATCAATAACTGATCTTGATGGAATGTTGTAAATAAGAATTGGAATTCCCACATTGTCATTAATTTTTTTGTAGTGTTGGTATAACCCTTCTTGAGTTGGCTTATTATAATAAGGAGTCACTACGAGCAGAGCGTCTGATCCAGCTTTTTCAGCAAATTTAGACAATTCTATCGCTTCATCTGTGGAGTTGGAGCCTGTCCCTGCTATTACTGGAATTTTTCCTTTGCATTCTTTTACAGCTATTTCGATTATTTTTTTGTGCTCATTATGAGACAATGTAGGAGACTCACCGGTTGTGCCTCCCGGCACCACTCCATTTGTGCCGCTCTCTAGATGGTAATTAATCAGTTTTATATAACTGGCCTCACTAAGGTTTTCACCTTCAAAGGGGGTAATTAGAGCTACAATTGATCCTTTAAGCATAAAACAAAATAAGATAAATAAGTCTTAACTTATGACCAATAAATTAATTAGTCTAGTAATAATAACATTAATTTTATCAATTGGTCATAGTTATTCAGACGAACAATTCCTTTTTCCTAAAGAAAAACCATCTATATTTAAAAAAATTAAGAAGGACACAGATATAGTTTTTTCCAACAATTTACCTCAAAAGAAACCTTTTGCAGATACTGAAAAAGATAAAAAAGAAGAAGTTATTCAAAAAAAAGAAATAATTAAAACAGAAAAAAAAGAACTAAAAAAAGTTGAAGTTATCGAAAAAAAAAGCTCATTTACTTTTCCGCAAAAAAAACCATCTATTTATAAATCAAAAAATATAACTGCAGAAAAATCATCAATTTTAAATCAAAAAGATTTTATTAAGGCTAAGGAAACGATTCAATTCATCAAAGATAAAAAATGGAATAGTGCTTTAAAAAGTGCCGCAAAAGTAAAAGATAGAGATTTTAGAAATCTTATTACCTGGATGTATCTTAAAACTTCAAGAAATGGTGCTTCTTTTAGTGAGTATAAAAAATTTATTGAACAGAACGAGGATTATCCAAGGATAAATAGAATAAAGTACTTAGCTGAAGAAAAGATTTATTTAAGAAATAACTCCCCTACTTCTGTAATTAATTGGTTCAAAAAATATCCCCCACTTGGTGGACTAGGAAAAATAAAGTTAGCAGAAGCTTATCTTGAACAAAATCAAACTGATAAAGTAAGAGAATTAATAAAAGATGGTTGGGTAACAGCTTCAATTAGAAAAAATGATTTAGGATATTACAGAGCTAAATTTAAAAAATTTATTGACTCAGATGATCATATTAAAAGAGCTGATCATCTAGCATGGGAAAGAAAATATTGGGATCTCAGAAGAATGTTGAAATATTTACCGAAAGATCAAAGAGCTCTGTACGATGCAAGACAAATATTAATGAGTAATTCTTATGGTGTTGACAATGCAATTTCAAAAGTTCCCCAGTATTTAAAAGAGGATCCTGGGCTTGAGTTTGATAGACTTAGATGGAGAAACCGTCGAGGAAGATTAGATGGATCATTAGAAATCTTGTACCGAAATTCACTTAAAACAGAAGATCAAATGGTTCGTCCAGATAAGTGGTGGGAACAAAGGGAAAGTGTTGTAAGAAGTTTGATATACAAAAAAAGATATAAAACTGCTTACAAAATCTCAAGCGAACATGCTTTATCTGCTGGTCCATCATTTGCTGAAGCAGAATGGTTATCTGGGTGGATAGCTTTGACTTTTCTAAATTCACCTGAATATGCAATTAATCACTTTCAAAATTTTTACAATAATGTTGGATATCCAATTAGTTTAGCTAGAGGTGCTTACTGGTTAGGTGCATCATATGAGTTACTAGATGAGTCTGAATTGTCAAAACAGTTTTACTCTGAAGCAGCTAAATTTCCGATGACATATTACGGTCAACTTGCATTTAATAAAATTAATCCAGGAGAAAATTTTGAACTTAAAGACCAAAGTTTTTTTGATAAAGACTATGAAAAAGAATTTAAAAAAAATAAATTGATTAGACATCTAATTTTATTAAAGGAACTAAACGCAACTCAACTTGGTAAAGATATTTTTAAACATTTAGCTACTCTAAATATTGAAAAAGGTAGTGAGGTTCTAGCAGCAGATTTAGCTACAACACTTGAAAGATATGATTTTGCAATACAAATTTCAAAAAAAGCATCTTATGAAAAAAGATTTTACAATAAATATAATTATCCGATTATTGCTACACCAAAAAAAATTAATAATAAAACTATGCCTAAATCAGAGGTTATATTAGCTATCATTAGACAAGAAAGTGAATTTGATAGAAGTGCAAATAGTTGGGCTGGTGCAAGAGGAATGATGCAATTAATGAAGTATACAGCAAAAATAGTAGCTAAACAGGCTAAGCTTCCTTATAGCATAAGCGGACTAACGAAAGATCCTGAATACAATATAAAATTGGGTTCTTATTACTTTAATTCTCTGATTGAGGATTATAATGGTGTATATCCATTCGCTATTGCCGCATATAATGCTGGGCCAAATAGGGTTAAAACTTGGAGAAAAGTTAATGGTGATCCTTCTAGAGGCCAGTTATCTTATGTGAATTGGATCGAACAAATAAGATTTAAAGAAACTAGAAATTACGTACAAAGAGTTCTAGAAAATATAAATGTATACAAATATATTTTAAGGAATGAACCTGTGAAAATTGATAATTATTTTAATTAAGAATAAAGTTTTGAAGTATAAAATATGTTTAATTTATTAAAACCTATTGACTATATAAAAAATAATAAGTTAAAAAAAATTTTACTAAAAGATATTAGTGAAGGTGAAAATTCATTTGATGAATTTATAATTGTGCGGAAAAAGAATGATATTTCGGTTTATAATAGAAACTGTGATCATCAGGGTGGGAAAATTATTAGTAAAAATGGAAGTCATATTTGTCCAATGCATAATTGGAAATTCAATCCACTTAATGGTTGCTATGCGAATGGCTTTCGAAAAGAAAAGGAAAAACATATTATCAAAGATGATTGCCTGTTTATAGATATTTCGGAAAAAATACCGTCTATTTCAACTGCTAAAAAAGTAACAAATACAGAAATAAGATTTTTTAATCATGCATTTGTTAAGATTAAAGATAAAGATTTTAGTTTTGCTACTGACCCATGGGCTATTGGACCTGCATTTAATACTGGATGGTGGCTTAAAAATAAAACAAAAAATGATTGGGTAGATCAATTAAATGATTGTAATTTTGTTTACATAAGCCACAATCATCCAGACCATTTACATCCACTTACGTTGCGTAAAATTAATAAAAACATGAACTTTGTGGTTCCAGATTTTTCAACTGACTCGACAGGAAAATATTTAGAAGAATTGGGTTTTGTAAACATACATAGACTTAAATTTGCGCACGAATATAAATTTAGAGACACAAATCTGATATTAAGCATTTTAAAATCAGGTGATTTTAGAGAGGACTCCGGGATCTATTTTTCAAATGGCACATTTACTAGTTTATTTGATGTAGATAGTAATTCTATTAATTTTAATAGATATCCTAAGGTTGATTTTTATGCTTCTTCATTTGCAGGGGGAGCATCAGGATACCCAATAATGTTTGAAAATTTTCAAAAAAAACAAAAATCTGAAATTTTAAATAGAAATAAATTATTCCTTAAAAGAAAAAAAATTAAAATCTTTCAACTAATTAAGCCAAAATATTTTATGCCCTATGCAGGTTTTTTTAGCGTAAAATTAAAAAGAGACAGGACTGTAAATGAGCTACAGAATAAAAATAAGATTTCGGACTATGCTTCAATTTGTAAAAAAGAAAATATTAAGCTTTTAGATGTTGAAAAATTTGATAAATTTTTTTTCAAAGGAAAGAAATTACTTAAGTCAGAAAATAATAACAATAAAAATTTTAATGATTTACCTCCTGAAGTGTATCTTAAAAATTATAAGAATAATTTAAATAGAATTGATTTGGATTTTATAAGAAACTATTTCGAAAATTCAAATTTTAAAGATAATTTAGTTTTATTTATAAGTTTGGTTAATGATAATTTCATGAATTCAAAATTAGATTTTAAGATAGACTTCACTGGAGAAAGGCCTTTATTTTCTTTAATAAAAAATTTTTCTGGTAAAATTAGAAATATGAAAAAGGTAAAACAATTATATTTAAAATGTAGATTGGAGAGTTTTTTAAACACAATTTATAATAAGGAGCCTTGGGAAGATCTATCTATAGGTTTTCAGTGTAAAATCATGAGGTCGCCGAATGAATATAATTACAAATTTTGGCACTACTTTTCAAATACTTATATTACTTCAAAAAATATAAGATTTACGACTGAATGTAACAGCTGTGATAAACTCAACCAATACATTGATAATCAAGTTCATCAAAAAAATTAGTTTTTTATCCAATTATTATTTATAAAAAAGTGGCGGAAGAGGAGAGATTCGAACTCTCGGTACGATGTTACTCGTACGGTTAGTTAGCAACCAACTGGTTTAAACCGCTCACCCACTCTTCCTTTATGCCAAGCTAATTTAGTACTATTTATTAATTAATTATCTTATAAATCAATCAAAAAAATGGTCAAATGAAGAAAAATTTATTTAAAGGAATTACTTACACAGTTGGTGCATCTCTCTGGTGGGGTATAATTGGTGTCATATACTTTAAATTTGTATCTTACGCATCACCTTTAGAGTTAACAATTCACAGAACAGTTTGGACCACCTTATTATTGGTTATTACTACATCCTATTATTCTAAATGGAATGAATTTAAGAAAATAATTAAGCATAAAGTAAATATTTTTATCCTATTTTTGACAGGTCTCCTTGTATCGATAAATTGGTTTACATGGCTCTATGCAGTGAGCACAAATAATTTATTAGACTCGGCTTTAGGTTATTATATTTTTCCAATATTTAGCGTTTTTCTTGGAATAATCTTTTTGAAAGAAAAATATAATCGAAATAAGCTAGTTTCTGTATTCTTAGTTATTTTAGCATTGATCTATTTTCTTATAAAACTTGGAGAAATACCTTGGATAGGAATAACTGTTGCTTTAACATTTAGCTTATACGGATTAATTAGAAAAAAAGTAAAGGTATCATCTGATACGGGTTTGCTTGTAGAAACATTGCTTCTCACTCCAATTGCAATTATTCTTTTCATTTTTTTGATAGACAATAATTTAAACATTTTCTCTACAACTGAACCACTTTTGTCTTTTTATTTATTTTGGGCAGGGTTTATGACTTTAATACCACTTTTTTGGTACACGAAAGGCTTTGAATTAATAGGTATTGGTCCAGCGAGTATGATTTTTTTTCTAACACCTACTGCACAATTTTTTTTAGGATTATATTATTTTAAAGAACCGTTGCTTTTAGACGAGTTGGTAGTATTTATTTTTATTTGGATAGCTGTAATAATTTATTTAAATGAATTACGTAAAGAATAAATTAATATCATTAAAAAAGGTACAATTAAAGATATGGAAAATGAAATAAAAAGTAAATTTGTTTTAATCAAAATAGAAAAATATTCTATAGAAATTAAATTACCAACTAAGATACTATTTTGAAAATTCTGACTAGGAAAAAATAATAAACCAGATATTAGTCCACAAATAATAGAATAAGCTGCAAGTTTAGAATTTATTTTTTTATTAAAAAATCCATAGAAAATTGTTATTATTGCTGCACAGCATAATAAATCAGCTAAAAGAAATAGATATAAAATACTATAACCTTTAGATGCAAGAACAAATACCAATACGCTCAACAACAAAATTATTATATTTGCTTGGTTCCTAATTTTTTTTCTTTTTAAATTTTTGTTAATTTGATTTCCATTGACTATTATCAGACTTGAAATAGCATTAATTAACGTATCAATAGTACTCAGTGTTAATGACATGGCCAGTATTAAAATTCCAATTACTAATAAAGAATTTTTTTCATTTAATATTAAATCAAAGAAAGCAAGATCAGGAATTACTTTAGGGTTTAAGGAATAAGACAAAAGCCCTGAGTATCCCATCCAAAAAACAATAAAAAAAATAATAATTGATGAATAAATTAAACTAGATTTAA
>Ga0315315_10000477_pt1 | contig 33557 bp, 35 predicted proteins | sample M140m3416metaG_FD_203699 | JGI IMG/M metagenome (GOLD analysis project Ga0315315, IMG submission 203699) | Ammonia-oxidizing marine archaeal communities from Monterey Bay, California, United States - M1 40m 3416 | ecosystem: Environmental > Aquatic > Marine > Intertidal zone | place: USA...
GTCGTTGAGGATGATGAGGAAGTCGTTGAGGATGATGAGGAAGTCGTTGAGGATGATGAGGAAGTCGTTGAGGATGATGAGGAAGTCGTTGAGGATGATGAGGAAGTCGTTGAGGATGATGAGGTCAGTGAGTATGAGGATGATGAGGAAGTCGTTGAGGATGATGAGGTCAGTGAGTATGAGGAAGTCAGCGAATATGAAGAGGTCAGTGAGTATGAGGAAGTCAGCGAATATGAAGAGGTCAGTGAGTACGAGGAAGTTGAGGAAGCATAATCAGATTATTTTTTAAAGTTTAACACTTTAAAAAGTATTTTTGTTTGTCATGAATAAATGATCAGAAGAGTCTTAGTAAAACAAACGTTATGGCGACGAGTATTGAATTATAAAAAAATACCAGGAGATATCCCAGTAGTCTCAGAAGAGCAATCGCCAGATAACAAGGACTCTTTATCTAGTGGTTTTTTGTATGGGATAGACATAGAACAAATTCGCGACTCGGGTGACAGTGATCAAATTAAATCTTTGTTCAGTAAGCCTTCAAAGATTACACCAAGAAACTCTCATGATAATAAGAAATAATTTTGAGGTTATCAAATTGAATAATATAGTAAACGTTTTACAAATAAAATGGGTATGTATCTTTCACAAAACTCAGTTACAGAAGAATCTCTAATGGACTGTAAAACAAAAGAAGAATATGCGGCGTATTATACCAAGTTTAACGATCTTCATCCTAATGAATATTTTAAGCTAGCAAAGACGAAGCTAAAAGATTTAACTGGCGAGCAAAAACGGAATATTGATTCCGTTTTGGAAGACGATAATATGACTATCAAGGAAAAGTGGGAAAAGTATTGCAATATACTCGATATTGCACAAATTAATTATGTGGGATGGTAGATTTTTAAAGTTATAACTTTAAAAACTCGATAAATTAGTTAATTCGCAGGTGTAACTCGAATAGTTTTCTTACTCCACTTAACTGTTACACCTACAGGAGGACCCCCAGAATCAATCATATGAGCTCGGACGAGAGTTTTATTCAGTGGTCGAATAGGATTCAGAAGGAATCGTTCGTCGATAGCTGTTACGTCGTGTGAAAGAAGCATAGAAGGATGACCGATCTTGACCTTACCATTGGAAACTGCGACTTCTGTATCATTCTCCATGCGCTCACGAAGTGTTTCTTTCATGAAATCTACTAGTTTTTCAATCTTTTTGGCTTCCACAAGAGTAGCGCAAATTTGATCATTATTCCATTCAGAAATATCAGTTGTTTTAATATCGGATAGATTCATTTTATTTGATTGGATTGAACTCAAATAAAATCATTTTAACAGTCCTTGATAGCTTGCCAAATTTGTAAAAATCTTGTTGTTCTACCTTCTGGGCATGGTCCCAAAAGGGCTATATCTACAATTTGTTCCTCTATAAAAATCAGATCTATATCTACCGAGGCTACTTTTTTACAGATTTCAGCAAGTATATCACTGCTATCTAATCCATTCGTTGAGTCTATATTATTTTGATTGTCCAGATCGACAATAATACTTTGTATCATAAGTTTGCCTGTATCTGAATGTAATTTATCTCGAAAATCTGAAAAAAGTTGAACCTTTTGCTCTGGTGTGAAAGATTCGGTCGATGTAAAATGTTGACCCAATGTTCCGTCAAAGGTGTGAACGTCTCTAAAATTGTTACTACTCATAATTTACATATTGAATCTAAAAGCTTAAATAGAAATAATAAATGCCAAAAAGAACATTTAATCAACTTGCAACTGCCTTAGTTTCGCAAAATACGCGTTCCAAAAGACCCAGATTGCAACCAGGCCTGAAATACACCACTTCTTCAAATAAATTCCCGTGGATTTCTGCGACTAAAACGTTCAATTATATGAACGATGACCCGTTGATTGATTGGCTCGAAAACTCAGGATACCAAAACCGGGGCAGAAGTCAATCAATCGACAATAATGTAACAACCGAGACATTTACTGAATATATTAGGCGTAAAGGTATAGAATTTGAAGCTCGCGTGATCAGTCATATTAACGATAATATTCATCCAGTCGAAAAAGCAGCAGACTTTTATTCATTGGATGGTGTTCAGAAAACCAGGGAACTAATGAAACGTGGTTGTCCTATTATTCATTCCGCGCCTCTGTGTCATAACGCAAGTAAAACTTACGGGATTGCAGATCTATTGGTGAGAAATGATTACATCAAAAGGATTGCACCTAACACTGACTTCGACGTCCCCGAACATGGTTCTAGATTTTCCCCCAACTTTTACTATGTGGTAATTGATATCAAGTTTTCAACACTGAAACTTAACAGTAAGGGGAGATGTCTGTTGAATCAAGGCTCTATGCCAGCCTACAAGAGCCAAGTGTGGATTTATAATAGAGCTCTATCAGCTACGCAACGTTTCACGCCCCCGTGTGCTTTTATTCTGGGTAGACGATGGTCCTACACTGAGCGTGGGAATAAATATACTAGCGAATTGTGTTTTGATCGAATGGGGGTAGTCGATATTTATGATTATGATCAAAGAATCATCGCTAAAGCTAGAAAAGCTGTTAGGTGGTGTCGAGATGTTAGAAATAACGGAGTAAAGTGGAATGTCAATCCACCTTCACGTGATGAATTGTATCCCAACATGTGTCGAGACAATGTAAAGTGGAATTCTACAAAAAGAACTATGTCTCAGAATCTCGGAGAGATTACATCTGTATGGATGTGTGGAGTTAAGAATAGAGCTAAAGCATTTGAGAACGGCGTTCGTGATTGGAGAGATCCTCGGGCTACTAGTTCCACACTGGGTGTTAACGGAACTAGGGGTGTTATAGTTGACAAGATGCTACAAATCAATCGTCAGGCAACCACCATGGTATCCCCGTCTGTCGTATCTGAGGATCATATGGAGTGGAGAAACTGTGATAATGAAGTATTTGTCGATTTTGAAACGTTTTCTGATATTTTCAAGAAAGAGGAAGAAGATGTGAGTGTTCAGAAGAGAGACAATCTTATTTATCAAATAGGTTTGGGATACAATGATAATGGTTGGAAATATAAATACTTTATTTGTCACGAACCAACTAAGAACGAGGAGTTTAGAATTATGAAAGAGTTTATGGATTTCTTGAAGTCCAGAAATACCGAAGTAGCATGGTATTGGCACGCGGAAGACAATTTTTGGAAACGAGCCTGTAAAATACAATTTAACCGTCCTGACATCACACCAGAAGACAAAGATCAAATCATTTATTGGAATATGGCATCCAAGTGGCGTGATATGCGTAAACTTTTTGTAAAAGAACATATAGTTGTCCGGGGTTGTTTTGGATACGGTCTCAAAAATATCGCTCGTAGCTTGAAGAACATGAATCTAATTGACACACCACTAGAGAGTGAGTGTTCTAATGGTCGAACGGCTATGGTTCAGGCTTGGAAGTGTTATCAGAAGTTCGAAAGGCCGTGGAAATGTGGCGCTATGAAAGATGTAACTCAATACAATGAATTTGATTGTAGGGTTTTGCATGATATTCTGAATTATCTTCGTGCCAATCACTAAATCTCACTAAATTTTTAATCAAATATGAATAAAAATCAAGAAAATTTACCATTACCTTACGACTATTTTTCATTCATTCATAAATGAAAAATAATATCTACAATTTACAACCCCCACCTTTTTGCAATGGGAATACAAAAGTAAATGGTTTTTTACTTTTCCAAGATCTAAATTCTACAGTGAATATAGGATTTTTAAGAGAATTTATTTTCCTCAAATAATCTCGTGGGGTTTCCCCGTTTTTACCGGGAAGACCAACTTTATACACCATAGTAGCTTTTTCCTTCAATAACTTTTTCAAAGTAGCTTTATCCGTTTTGGCTAATTGATCAGAAAAAGATACTCCGTAAATTCCTTCTTTGGTAGCAACTACGTGTAGCACGCAATCTTCTTTGATCATTTTTTCCAGAATTGCCATGTAATCATCGCCAGATGGCCACGCGTAAGAGACTTGTTGTCTGATATATTCTCCAGCTGGATGCGTATGAAATCCAGCTTGTCCTTCTGGAACGTCGGTACCATCTTTATCACCTGTCATATAGCTAGACTTCTTTACTTCTACAATATAATCGGACCCTGAAGATTTTAGTTTAAGTAAACCACCAACTTCGTGATGTTTGAATTTTCCACGTCTTCCTTTACTCCCAGCTGTATGTACTAATTTGGTTAATTCCTCTTTCGCTGAACTGCTTAATCTAGCTTTCTTTTTACACAATCTATCTTTTACTGGTTTGATAACAATTTTTGTCTCAGTTTTGGATTTAGATTTCTTTTTAGGAAGAGTTGAGAAACTAAATTTATTCGAGTCACCTTTTGACATTAACTTTTTGAATTCATCCACTGACATTTTCTTACCTTCAATTTTACCATTTTTGATGTAATAATATCTCGCTGTTTCCATTTTATTGTAAAATGAATATATTTAAAATTAGGTTTATTAAGAAAAAATGACATCCGAAGAATGCAGTTGTCAATTTTGCGGCAAGGACTTTAAAGCTCCAAGATACTTGCAGAAACACCTAGAGACCGGGAAAGAATGTAGAAAGATGCGAGGTGTCTTATTTGTATGTCTCAGGTGTTCTTGCTTCAATACAACCAAATTAGGAGAGTTACAATCTCATTTAGAAACTTGTAAACTCGACGGGAGGGTGTTTGATTTGATCGAAGATTATCAAAGTCAAATATCTCATTTGAGAGCTAAGATCAGAGTTTTAGAAGAAGCTAAGAATGAAGAACCGCAACCAATCCCGGTAATAAACAATGAAACAGTACTAGAAGCTACGTTTGGAAACTCAGAAGAAATCGATTACGCTGAAGAATACAAGAAAATAGTAATAGCCAAAAAGTACAATAAGATATTACGCGAAATTAAAAGAGAAAGGCGAAGTTTGTTCAAAACAGGAGATTTAATTGTATACAAAGGTCATCTGGAACAACATCTAAATTTCTTACTAGAAAATTTAACTGCTAAAAAGATAGCAGTTAAGAAACAACAAAAGATAGTAAAGGGTCATTTTACTGCTATAGATTTAAGATTATTGCGCTATTCTGGATACGAAAAACTTTCACCCGATGGTTCATTACTCCAGGAGTTAGATATGGTTCTTAGTTATAAGAAGCAAGCCGGATTGTTTTCTATGAACATTATCAATCAAGTGTTGAACTATTCTGTATGCGTATTACCTATCAAGACAGTTTTAAAAATTCTACTAGTAAAAGAAAATCCATTATATGTTTATATGGGTGGTAAACGTACCAAAGATCCATATCAGTTTTATTATTTATCTGACCAAGAAGATGGTATTAAAAGATGGACGATGGATTGTAGAATGCACGACTTTTGTAACGAATTTTGTTCTATTATTTTGCCTTACTTAACTGGCGTTTTCAAGAAAAATTACTACGAAATATACAGAGACAATGTTTTCCGGAGAGGATTTCACGAAAACTTACTTGGTTTGGAACTAGAATGCAAGCAAATCTTACAAAATGTAATTTTGCTCAGCCGAATCAAAAAATTTATCCAATTAGCACAAAGTATAGTGATGGAAAAGAACAAAAAGAATATTAACAGTGAAGATAATTTAAATCTGACGTCCGACGACCCCATTTCGGGTCTTACTGTAAACGAGAAAGCAACGATAGAAAATGTTTCAAAACTCTTTGACGAATGTAAAACAGAAGATATCGAGAGACTCGTTGGATCCATAGTAATTTATTAGTTTTCTAATAAATTATAAGTACATATGTGACAATATATCTTTCGTAGTTGTATCACGAACCTTGAATATTGTATCTATGATGTCCTCGGTAATTGTTACAGGAAATTCTAATTTTTCTTTCATTTTAAAAGATATCTTGAACGGAAAATCGTCAATGTTATCTTTATTGTTAACCAAGAAACTAATCTTATTCACCAAGACTGATAAAGATTGTTCTAGTTCACGCATACCGGATTTATGAGGGCTAATCTTTTCTACAAAGTAGTTGGCGATTTTCTCGCTCAAAATTACAGAATTTTCTTCGAGACCACTATTTTTAATAATTTTCTTCAATGAGTATTTCGTGACAATCTCCATTTTTTCTTTTTTGCTATACCCTGGAACTTCTATCTTATATAATCTATCATTCAGAGCACTATCTGTGGGTTCCCCATTCATAGAATAGATGAACCATAAATGTGATAAATCGATTTTAAGCTCGCGAAGATAACTATCTCTAAATTCGTGATTTTGCTGAGGATCTACAATGTGTAGCAAACAAGAAGTGATAGCTTTATTGTCGGCAATTTTCTCAAATTCATCCATGAAAAGGATACCGTTTTTATATTTCATAGCTGAAATACATCTTACAATTTCTCCGGGGCGAGAACCAACATAACAAAAATCATGACCCTTGAGAAAATCCGCATCTCTAACACCCCCGAATGACATTTGAGAGAAAGGTGTGTCCATAACTGAAGCTAATAACCTCGCGATAGTAGTTTTACCTACACCCGGTGGTCCTATAAGCCCCAGAGAACATCCTCTGACATGTGGATTAACCAATCTCGTATTAATAAACGTCAAGATTTGTTCTTTGACCTCATACATCCCGTATAACTCTTCGTCTAATTTTTTAGCCACTTGTTTTAATGTTTCCGGAATCTTTTTATAGAGATGTTCGAGATTCTTGATTTTGTCATGTGGTAATTTAGTTGCCCAGTTTAACCATGTCAATAACTTTGACCGTTCACTGTCATCATGGCCTAATTTTTCCAGTTGACGATAACGATTATAAACAGCCAATCTATTTTCATGACTTGTTTCAAGTGATAATATACGGTGTTCTATAGTTTCATCTTTAGGAGTCAAGTCTTCCATTTCTTTTTTAGTTTTTTCTATAGTTTCTTTCATAGTGTCTGTAAGTTTATCTTTGGCTTCCTTTTTCTTCTTGAACTTGTTGATTAGATCATTGATATGATCTCTAAGAGACAAATACTCTAATTTGGTGGGATGACCAGCCATCCCCGCTAACTCTATTTCTTTCAATGCTTCATACAATTCTAACAATTTGACACGATGTTCATGGTCAACATTTTCAGATAAAATGTCCATGAAATTGGGAGTTTTATCTTGGATAGTCTTAACTACTTGTTCTAGATTATCAGCTACTTCAGGTGAAGATTCACGTAATAGTTTGATTATTGTATCATAATCTACGGTTATTTCTCCATCTTCATCAAACCCTATATCAGTATCATCTAACCCGGAATCGAGTTCGTCAAGCAAAACTATCACGTCATCTTGTTCGCTATCTTCATAGTCAGAATCAGATAATGCATCGTTAAGGTTGTCGGAATCGTCATTTTTGGACTTTTTGGAAGGTCTCTCGTCGTTTTTATTATCTTCTAAGGCCCTTTTGGCTGCTCTTGTTAAAACCATTTATTATAATTTTTGTTCCTTTAATTATTTTTAGACCTGTATTCCTGTGTTTTTTATAAATTAATGGACTTAAATAGAAATTTTCTTTCAGAAAATGGGAAAACTATTCAAAGCACAAACAGCGGAAGGCTATACTATCAAAGTGTTAGCCGACTTATTACAAAATAATATTAAGACAGCATGTCTTTTAGTTGATAGTGAGGGTATTAGATTAACAATGCACGATAGTCATAGACGGGTTTGCTTTTCATTCAAACTAGAGTCTGAAAATTTCCAAATCTATAAATTTAGACCTGTTAACTCTTTGTATTTGGGGTTAAATCTGAATCATTTCTACAAGATGATAAAATCGATTAAAAAGAAAGATGCTATTATTCTATTTATCACAGACACAGATCCGACTGTTTTAGGTATCAAAGTTATCCCTAAAGAAAATAATCGTGTCACTACATCTTACATTAAGATCCAAAATATCCAAAATCTAGATGTAACTCTACCTACTAACTATACAAATCCTATAATAGTACCATCGAATGAATATCAGAAAATGTGTAAGGATATGATGGCGATTAGTCAAGAAGTACGCGTCAATGCCAGAAAATATAGTATCAAGTTCTTCGGGGATGCCGGAAGTGTATATTCGCGGGAAGTATCTTTCGGAGAGATGGATACTGATAGCGATGAGGAAGAGGAAGAGGAAATTATTGATTATGAAGATACATTCAACACAGAACAACTAGCTAGGATCGTAAAGATTGCTGGTCTGGGTAATAATATCCAATTATTTGTTGGAGAGAATTTACCAATGTTATTTAGAACGAATGTGGGGGGTTTGGGCAAGATTTCCATTTACGTTAAATCCAAATCTTTAATTAGCGCGGATAATAGACCACCCGGTATTACTATGTAAGTTAAATTTTGTTACCAAAATAACCTTTTTGTCTTAAGAATCCAGTATTGTTAAGACCCAGGGACATTCCACCCATTCTTCCTCTGTTACTCGTAGACATGCGATTAATTGTTTGATCTAAATCGTTGGTTACATTATCACCACATCTTTTACAATTTCGTTTTTTCTCTATTATTTGTTCCCCAGAAGAAGTAACTACTACTTTTTCCACAACTGACATTTTATTTCTATGTACTTGTTTGATTCTATTAGCAGCACGATATCTATTACCATATTTTTTTTTGGAAATCTCGTTCTCCAATTTTTCTAACCACATAAACATGCTTAAATTATCTTTGGGTAAAGGTGTTTTCGAAATATAAGTTTGATAATGTTCTTTACATATATCACATGGAAGAAGAGGACCTAAATGTAATAAAAAATTTTGAATTTCCAGCTTACTTCCTTTATTCCCGAGAGCCGAATTATACAAAAAATTCCAAGCACTTTTCCCCCAGTGATTACCTGTCATATATAATTCTACGTCTTCATTGTCCAAGTCATTTTTAAGTTGTACGAGAGTGTAAGACATTTTACAAAAAAATCTTTCTTTTATACTCTTTTTTCTTGGATTAAAGAAATGACTACTCACCTTTCGAACAAAATACGTTCAAATATATTTTTAGACGATTTCTTAAAAAACATTCCCATTGTTATCAAAACTACGGAAGAACTTATGCATACAGGGCTAATTGAATTACTTTCACCAACAAGTTTTACTTGTTTGATTAATTTACTTATGTATTGGTTTGAAGATTATAATATCGCATTCGTTTGCGGGAAAAAATACAATCATAGTCTTTTAAAAAAGGAATGGAAACGAATTCACGGTAACACTAACATACAAATTCTGAAAGAATTACAAATACCATATACCAAAATATTACTAGAAAATATCAAACAACAAAGCCCGGAAAGTATTTTAAATTTTAATGATAATCATGGAATATGTCAAGGTAAAATTTTTGGTTATTTTGTTTTGTGCGATAAAGAGTTCTCAGGGTTCGGAAATAACGCGTCTCACTTCTTTACTAATAAAAACACATGTTCTTTTTTCTCTAAGAAAACTCCCAACATTTCTCCATCGACAATGAAATTTATATTAACAAAAATAGATAACTCCAAGAAAAAATGTATTAACTGTGTTGTTGGATCGAGTGCAATTACTCTTTTTGGCGAAAAAAACATAAAAGTAAAAGAACAAACAGATATCTGGGATCCCAAAAATAATGATATTAAAACAATGATAAATACCATACATACCAGTTCGACCCGGAACTTAAGAATACAGAATAAAAAGGTGGAGTGGTTTGGGGAATGTTATATGGTTCCCTCCCATGAAATTACATTAACCGAAGAAACCCGAATACAACCAGAAAACTTTTTTTGGTCAGAGAATATTTTTGGATACTATATGGGTATCAAATTTTTGTATGTAGGGGGTAATACTAGTAATATTAAATTCAAAGAATATTCTTTGAATCATTTGAAAGTCCCGTATCAATCTAAAATTTATAAGCCAAACAAAAATCACAAAATCACAAAAGTCTGGAATTATAAAACCACGATAGCAACGAGTATTTACAGAAATGTATCATTAAACATACTCGATCCAATCAAATTTAATAAAGGCTTTTGGATAATAGAACCCTCTGGAATACTGACCATTATATTGTCTAAACACATGTTCGTCCCTTGGTTAACTAAGGGATTCATAGCAGCGGGAAAATTTGAACACAAAGGTAGTAGTCTTCATTTTTTTCCATGTAACAAATTTTCCGCTACTTGTAACATTTTGAAATTCATGAAAACATCAAAATACGAAATTTGTTTAAATAGATTTCGTCTACAGTCAAAATATATCAAAAAAACTCGAAGACCTATTAAGAAAAAAAACCCTATAATACAAGATGAGCGCCAAAGAGATAATCTATCCTCACTTTTTACATTGTTGCCAGGAAACTGATGATCACTATTGGAAATACATTTTTGAGGACCTATCATATGGTAGGGCTCCCTATGGAGTGTATTTTACCAAGGGTTTTATGTGTTGTGGATTCAAAGGTAAGGAATTTAGTTACCGTGTAGATCCTAACATAGCAGTTCCGCAATTATTCAAAGAAGTCAAAACAATACTACAAACTAAATTAGGTATACAGTCTAGTAATGATATACTCTCTTCGCGAGAAAGATTTGAAAAAACATCGGCGCGACTAGCGCTCCATGAATGTAACGATTGGAATCTAATCAAAAAGAAAGAAGTAAGATGCTTGTTGTTAGAAAATTTCATAATTTCTCAAGGTAAAAATTTAAATAGAGTACAACAAAAGAAATTATTGTCAAGTTTGATGCTTGCAATTCAGCTAAAAATAGTAATCAACGACGATATAACTATCCAGGATGGGAAAGTCGTTGAAATTAGTAAATGGGGGGAGATACAAAATTTGCATTTGAAAGATTGGGATTTTAATATGAAAAAGAAGAGTGATAGCTCAAAGAAAAAGGGTAAAACTAAAAAATAATACTTTTTATCATTCGTAAATGGTAAAAATTAAAAATCCTCTATATCTAGATCTTCCTCCTCATCTTCATCAACTTCCACTCCACCTGTTTTATAAACTTTGTTCCAAATTTTCACATATCTAATCACCGAACCTATATCGATAATACTGGTAATACATTTACCAGATTTACATATGGGATATGCTTTGGACTTACAATCATTATCCGAATTACATGATTGTCCAGAAGAAAATAACTTTGTTATTTCCGATAATTTTTGTTTATCGACATCGCCATTCGGTGTTCTAATGTAATGCGACAACGATAAAGCCAGAGGATTTAACGATTTCAATATTTCACTAGAATTAAAAGTAAAACTAGATAAGAATGCAGTTTCGCAATTTAGATCACTTTTTCTTAGAATGTCCAATGTAGCGGGTCCCAGAATAAAATTATTGAAGTGTTTTGGTAAATTTGTCATTTTTACTATCCAGGGATCAACTACAGCTGGCGCGAGGCGTCCAAATGCATCTATTTCCGCTTTTCCCATAGTAGTTCCAGGGGACTCGTCGGGGTAGTCTATTTCTTGATAATCTTCATCTTCCCACCAATTTCTCTCCCCTGAAGAATCTGGATCTTCATTATCAAAAAAATCGCCAAGAAATTCGTCTTCGCTCATGTTTATCTTAATTTTATAATTTAAAATTTTAAGATCAAAATAGAAAATGGACAGTACTAAACTTACAGCAAATGAACTATTAGCATACCAAGCTATATCTTCTTTTGTTTCCGAAGCTAATGCCGTTGGAGGCAGCACACAAAAATCTTTGCAACTTTACAATAGATTGATCCAAAAAACTCAAATTTCTCACACAGAAGCTATTAAAAAACATATTGTTGCATTCAAAAAGTTTTGCCAGGATAATCAAGAAGCACTGAAAGAACAAGAAATAGATAAAATAACAACCAAAGTAATTGAGTACTCATCAAGAGTTTATATTAACTTTCGATTGTTATTAATCAATAGTAAAGAAAATGCAAGTGCTATATGGCAACATATAATCACGATCGGTGCTATTGTTTACCCTCAAGCCAAGCTTAAGAAAGTTTTACAAGAAAAACAACAACGAAAAGAATTGAGTAAAGAGGCAGTATTTGATGGAGATTCCCCAGAAGATGATTTTTTGAGTAACATAATGACCAAAGTAGAGTCTTCTGTTGATCCAAACACCAATGACCCGTCTGCGGCATTAGGACAGATCATGTCTGGTGGATTGATGTCGGATTTAATGGGTTCTATGACATCCGGGATGCAAGACGGGTCGTTGGATTTAGGTAAGTTAATGGGGTCCCTTCAAAAAATGGTTGGAAAATTACAAGACACCGAAGATGCTCCACCCGAAATTAGAGCTATGACCGGTAATTTAAATCAAATGTTAGATACTGCCAAACAACAGATAAATAACTCCAAATAATTCCTTATGATACCTTAATGGTATGATAATGCCTTGATAAAAGAGAGTTAAAAACAAGATGTGTTCGTAAAATGCGAAAGTTGTCATTGAAATCACAAAAACAATTAGTAGATTTAAATGAAGATCTCACATTGTTCGATCTAGTTGTATCTGTTAAATCAAAGGATGCAAAGGAATTCGATGCTGTAATATTAACACAAACAGAATTAGATAATCAAAAAGATTTTGATTACAAAAAATTTTCAGGAGCTATGCAAGCGCGGTTGGTGAATGATAAAAACGTGTATCAGAATTACTTTTTGTGTATTAAATCTGACAAACCACACGATGTAGAAATTGATATAGTTCAAAATCCCCCACCGGTGCCAAAAGAAGAACCTCCTTTGATACCACCTCCTCAAATTCCAAGAATACAATCAATTCCGCAACAACCCAAGAAAAAATCGACTATTTTCACACTGAAGACTTTGTTAATAGTACTAGCTGTAGTGGGCATCGGTGTCGGACTTTATTTTTTATGGAGCGGCAGTGGTAATAAATCTGTAGCTGATGCGTGTAGTGCGCCAGCTATAAGCGAAGTAGTCACTGGCGACGTTATTCCTACCAGTCCTGTAAAAGTAGAGGTGGCTGCTGTACCCGCTCCAGTAGTTAAGACAGCTTCTCCTGGTTTAATGTCTCGCCTTAAAGGTATGGTCGATGAATAAATCTTATATTAAAATTTATATAAGATTCTAATTAGTTACCCCTAGTTATAGCTTTCCACCATCTTGCTAATCCATTGTCCGCATCTGTAAATTTCTTACCGTATTTTCTAGACATAATGTTGCAAATAAATATTAAAACTTTACCACACGGTCCTCTCATATGCGGAGCAGCATATGCTTGCTGTAATGCTAAATTAATCAAAGTTTTGTATTTTTTCGGTTTCAACAATTCCTGTTCGTTATTCAATCCAATTCCTGTAGCCTCGTAATCTACAAAAACGGGAGCCATAGGACTGCATGTGTTATTTACAGCGGTTGGTTCGTACGCGTAAGAACATTTGGGGAAATGGATAAAAGTCCACCCTAAAGCATTGTTCAAATATGTTTGACCCAAATTAGCTTGTTGAAGTGTCCCGTTGATATTTTCTGAATATCCGGTCGCATATGCTTGGGGTAAAAAATTAGAGGGGTATGATATACTTCTCAACTCCCTATAGAATAGAGTATTTCCTTTGTGCCATCCCAGGTGTTTAACTTGATCCGCAAACCAACCTTGCATGACCATGGTTGTAGCACCCGCTGGTACGGTTGATTTACCTGAGGTTGCTATTGATTGTGGGTGTAAAAACATTGATCCGGGTCCTTCTAAATAGGAGTAAGGATTTTCTGGCTCGCAACAGCCTATTTCTGCAATTGGTACATAAGACATTTTATATTATAAAAATGAAATTTTTAATAAAAATAGATATTAAAAAATGCAAGTCCAGAAACGAAACAACCAAAAAGAACCCGTGCAATTTGATAAAATCACGGAAAGAATACGTTACTTACTACATGATGGTTTAGATAAATTTATCGATCCAGCGATAATTACCCAAAAAATAGCTGACAGAATTCACGACGGGATCACTACAGCTGAAATTGACGAACTCACATCACATATCTGCGCAGCGATGATTACAATTCATCCTGCATTCGGAACACTAGCAGGAAGGATCGTGATCGACAACCATCAAAAAAATACATCACCTAATTTTTTACACGTTGTTAAAATTTTAAGGGCTAATCTTGGACCTAACGGCGAGTCGGCACCTTTAGTTAGCAAAGAGGTGGAAGATATAACAGAAAAATACGGAGATAAAATTCAAAACTACATCATGTTTGAGAGAGATCACGATCTAGGTTATTTTGGATTTAAGACTCTTGAAAAAGCATATTTGAAGAAAGTTGGAAACAAATTGGTTGAACGACCACAGCATTTATTTATGAGAGTCGCCATTGGAATTCATGGAGATGATTTGGAATCAATCAAGGAAACATATGATAATTTGTCACTCAGGAGATATACTCACGCGACACCTACACTATTCCATGCGGGAACTCCACGCCCACAAATGAGTTCATGTTTTTTGTTAGATGGGGGTGGTGATTCAGTAGAAGGTATTTATAAATCTATTACAAATTGTGCGTTGATCTCCAAATGGGCCGGCGGCATTGGTGTTCACATTCATGGTATCAGAGGAGACGGTTCTTATATTAGAAAGACAGGAGGAAAATCTGATGGTATCATGCCTATGCTCAAAGTCTATAACGACACCGCTAGATACATAAATCAATCAGGAAAGCGTCCTGGTTCATTTGCTATGTACATAGAACCATGGCATATGGATATATTCGCGTTTTTGGATGCCAAAAAGAACCATGGTCAGGAAGAAGAACGCGCTAGAGATTTGTTTTATGCGCTGTGGATTCCAGATCTCTTTATGGAACGTGTAAAACAAGATGGTCCTTGGACTTTGATGTGTCCCGATGAGTACAGAGGTCTCTCGGACGCTTATGGAGACGATTTTACCGAGTTATATACCAAATACGAAAAGATGGAACTAAACAAAGCTCGTAAAAAGTCTCGTACAATTAAGGCGAGAGATGTATGGAAAGCAATTATTAGTTCACAGGTAGAAACTGGAACCCCTTACATGCTTTACAAGGATTCTTGTAATCAAAAATCTAACCAAAAGAACCTGGGAACTATTAAGAGTAGTAATCTTTGCGCAGAAATTGTAGAATACAGTACACAATCTAATGAAAACGGCGACCCGGAAGCAGCCGTGTGTAATTTAGCTTCTCTGTGTTTGCCATCGGTTCTCGTTCATAATCATGAAGCAATTAAGGGGTCTAATATCACTATGTACAGTAAGAGTGAGTGTGGTTGGTGCACTCTGGCAAAAGGAACACTCAAAAAGTTTGGTTTGGATTTTACCGAAATCAATCTAGACGATGAGAAAGAAAGAAGTTCCTTTTTCCAAGAAAAATCTGTTAAAACTCTTCCTCAATTTGTCGTTAATTGGAATGGGAAAACAAAAGAACATATTGGTGGATATACAGCACTCTGGGAGTGTTTGAAACCGGATGTGGATTACAATCACTTACACCAACTGGCATACTCAGCTACCCAAAACCTGAACAAGATTATTGACAAAAACTTTTATCCGATTAAAGCCACCGAGACGTCTAACTTCAGACATAGACCAATCGGTATAGGTGTACAAGGCCTAGCTGATCTGTTTATTAAACTCAGGCTTCCTTTCACAAGTCCAGAAGCCAAAGATGTCAATAAGAAGGTATTTGAAACAATTTATCGCGGAGCTCTCCAAGCATCTCTTGATCTGGCAAAAGAAAATGGGGCTTATGAAACGTTTGCTGGTTCTCCTCTATCACAAGGTAAGTTTCAATTCGATATGTGGCCTAATCCAGAAAAATACATCTCTGATATGTATGACTGGGACTCAATGAGAAGTGAAATCATGGAACACGGTGTAAGAAACAGTCTTCTTGTCGCATTGATGCCTACTGCTTCAACTTCTCAAATTATGGGTAATAACGAGTGTATCGAACCATACACCTCTAATGTCTACAAGCGACGAACCCTGGCGGGGGAATTCACAATTATCAATCAACATTTGATGGAAGATTTGATTAGTATGAATATGTGGAATGAAGACACGAGAGATCGTTTGCTATATCTCAGAGGTTCGGTGAAAGATCTTCCGGGTCTTCCATCACATTTGAAAGACGTCTACAAAACCGTGTGGGAAATTAGCCAGAAAGAATGTATTAACATGTCGGCTGACAGAGGAAGATTTGTGTGTCAGAGTCAGAGTTTGAATCTATGGTTTGATAAAATAGACTTCAAAAGTTTGACTAATGCTCACTTGTATGGATGGATGAAAGGGTTGAAGACTGGTTCTTATTACATCCGTTCCAAACCAGCGTTAAATTCTCAACGTTTCACGATGGATCCTACCAAAGAAAAGAAATATGAAGAGGAATGTCTATCGTGTGGGTCTTAAAATTATTAAATTATTAGAATTAAAATCAAGGATATTAATTCTAAGATAAATGGGGCATTACTTTTCAACACCACCTCCGCCTAAACCGGAGATTGACATATTTACCCTCGTTATTTATTTTTATTTAGGAGCGATTGTACTGAAAAAATTAGAAGGTTTTAAGACATCACAGAGGAAAAGGAAATCAGAAAATTTGTCTCTGGATGATGTAGTTGGCTTAGAAACTGTCAAAGAGGAGATACATCGTTATATGGATTTTATCAAAAATAAAGACAAATACAATGAATGGGACGTAAATGTCCCTAAAGGTATATTATTAGCAGGACCGCCTGGAACTGGCAAAACTCTACTTGTTAAAGCAATAGCTGATAGCTTAGATATTCCTATAATATCGGCATCCGGTTCGGAATTCGTAGAAATGTATGTTGGTGTAGGTGCGTCGCGAGTACGTAAATTGTTTAGTAAAGCAAGAACTCATGATGGGTGTATTATATTCATTGATGAAATAGACGCAGTGGGTTCAAGAAGAGATGGCGACAATAATTCAGAAAGAGCAAGTACATTAAATCAGCTTCTCACAGAAATGGATGGATTTGATTCAGATTCCAATATTATGGTGTTTGCCGCGACAAATTTAGTATCGCGTCTAGATCCAGCGTTGGTCAGATCTGGAAGATTTGACAAGAAGATATATTTTGATTTACCCAACGTGGAAGAACGTATGGAAATTTTCAAATTGAACATGAAAAATACCGAAATAGGAGACATAGATTATCAAGAATTAGCTGATAGATCAACGGGATTATCTGGCGCCGATATTGCAAATGTATCTAATCAAGCGAAAATTAACGCAATCAATAGAAATCATGATTCTATTGAGGACGAAGATATTCAGACGGCGTTAGATGAAGTTATGATAGGAAGAGAGAAAAGAGAAAGAATGTTATCACCAGAAGAGAGAAAACGTGTAGCACACCATGAAGCTGGGCATGCTATCATGGGATATTTATTAGAACATTCTCCGTCTCCATTGAAAGTAAGTATTATACCACGTGGTGAAGCAGCTTTGGGATTTAGTCAAAATAAACCAGACCCGAGTTTGTTACATACCGATGAATACATCTTGTCTCAGATAGCAGTGTTGTTGGGAGGTAGAAGCGCCGAGTATATAATATACGGTAATTTATCTACAGGTGCCAGTGATGACATAGAAAAGATAACTCGACTAGCGGAAAGTTATCACACACGTTGGGGGATGTCAGAACAATTCGGCCCATTCAATCCGCATTCTATCAAACTGGAGGATGATAATGTATCTACGCATTGTCAAGAATTAATTTCCAATCTTGAAGAATTTACGTTAAGAATTCTTAGTGAAAATACTAAATATATCAAAAAATTAGCAAAGAAACTTTTAGAAACGGAAACGTTGAGTTATCGAATTGTCAAAAAGACAATTGGTAAAAAACGAGAAAATTCCATAAACATTGATATATAATAAAATGTTAATTTCTGGTATGAAAGCAACAAGTGTCTGGAAAGCATTTTTCTTAGGTTCCTTAATTATGGCTCTAGTGTCTGTAGGGGCTATTGAATCTAGAAAATGGATAGAAAATTTAGGATGGTTTGAAGACCAACATGAAATAGTTAAAGCCCTTGGTGCTTTTATGGTATCATTTTTCGTGGGCGTAGTAGCTTATTTAATCATGTACTTTTTGTTTGGATATGGTGAAGGAATGCTTGTCGAAACTCCAAAAAAATAGAAAATATTTATACACATAAAATGGCTACAAAACTTCCAGCGATTTTTGAAATGGATCCAAATAAAGTTCCAATTTCAGAGTTTCCGATTAGTAGAACACAACCAATTATCGATTTTAACCAAGTTTGTTACAATACAGCGTCTGAATTTGTTGAAGGGTTTAATCAGGACACGGTTAGACAAAGTAAAGCGGGTAAATATTGTAAAATGGGTGTTGAGAAATTAATAAAAGCAATTGGGAAAGACCCATGTCAATTTAGACTACCAGTACCTGTTATCGATCTTAGAGCTAAATATTTTGCCGAAGGTCTTCACAAGTACAAAAACAATCCCGAAAAAGCTAGAAAATATTGTATTAGAAAATCACTTCATAACAAAGATCAGGAAGTGGGTTTCTGTGAATCTGCTTATACCATGTATAAACAAGTATACGGGGACAAAGAACCTCCCACTTTACCCAAAAAACGAGAATGTTATCCAAGACAGAAACGCGAAAATTATGTAGAACATATGGAGGAAAATCTGGAGAAAAAACCTCCAAAAGATGAAGGTAAAGCAAATTGTTGGGTCGTGGGTATAGTGAGTGGAATTGTAGTAATTATGTTTATTTTCTTATTAATATTATCCATCAACGTCTTGACAACCGCTAAGTAAATTTAATACATATATTGTATGAAATTTAAAAATCAAAGTCTTCATCAAACTCAAAATCTTGAGTTCCATTGGAAGTAGCTACAGAAGAATGTTGATATTCACTAACACGTTGCTCGAAAAAATTAGTTTTTCCATCTAACAGAGTTGCGTCCATGAAATCAAAGGGATTATTAGAATTCCAGATTTTGTCGAAACCTAGTTGCGTCAACAGTCTGTCGGCTACAAATTCAATATACTTAGACATCAAATCACTGTTCATACCTATGAGACGACATGGGAGACTCTCACATATAAATTCCTTCTCGATTGTAACAGCTTCTTTCATAATTTCATGTGCAGTTTCCTGACTTACTTTGTTATTTAGGTGTTTGTACATCTGGACAGCAAAATCCGTATGAAGTCCTTCATCACGCGCAATCAATTCGTTACTTTTTCCCAAAGCTTTCACCATTTTTCCTTTATTCTTCAACCAAAATATAGCACAAAAAGAACCACTGAAAAATACACCTTCGACTATCGCAAATGCCATCAATCTTTCTTCGAAGTGTCTAGGTTGAATTTTACCACTGTTGTCTATGTAAGTCTTATCTATCCATTTCTTGGCCCATTCTGCTTTCTTACTAATACATGGGATTGTATCGATGGCATTAAATAGTTCCGCTTTTCTTTTAGAATCTTTGATGTACGTGTCAATCAAAAGAGCATACACTGCACCGTGTACATTCTCTATCATACCTTGAAAACCATAAAAATTTCTAGCCTCTGATGCTTGAACTTCCGAACTAAAATTGTTAATCAAGTTTTCCAGGACAATTCCGTCAGCGCCGGCGAAAAATGCCAAAACATGCTCTATAAACATTTTAGCTTCTGGATTTAGATTATCGAAGTCTTCGCAATCAGCCGCGTAGTCAATTTCGTCTTCAGTCCAAAACATACTCATGTGATTCTTATATGCTTTTTGTAGATCCGGATATTTGTAGGGTAACTGCGTAAATCTTGTATTATCACCCTGTAATAGGGGTTCCGGTTGTCTATTAGTTTCTTGTGTCAATGATGCCATTTTATATTTGGGAAATGATTTTTAAATAAATCATTTTTCAAATAAATGTCCGCACAACGAATTAGAAAAGAACTAAAACTTCTTGAAGAAGAATCTAAGTCTATGCCAGGATGCAGTGCAGGTCCTGTTGACGATGATCTACTTACGTGGCAGGGTATCATTGTGGGTCCAGAAGGTACACCGTATGTCGGGGGAGTTTTCAAGTTAGAGATAAAATTTCCTTCAGATTATCCGTATAAAGCCCCTAGAGTAACTTTCGCAACACCGATTTATCATTGTAATATTAATAGAGCCGGAAATATCTGTTTAGATATTTTGAAAGACAAATGGAGTCCAGTTCTTACAATAGGGAAAGTACTTTTGTCGATATGTTCTCTTCTGAGTGATCCTAATCCCGATGATCCATTAGCACCAGAGATAGCAGAAGTTTTTAAGAATGATAGAGCTAAACATGACGAAACAGCAGCAGCATATACTGCTAGATATGCGTGTGAATAAAAATTGAATTTTATGAAAATATTGCTTTCATAAAATGTCATCTACTACTAATCAATTAAATTCGCAAACATTAGCTAAGTTAAGAAAATTTGCAAGTACACTCAAAATCAGAGGTAGAAGTAAACTAAAAAAGGCGGATCTTATTCAAGCTATTGAAGATCATTTGGCTGGAAAACCCATTTCAGTTCCACGAGTTTCCACAAAGACTAAAAAGAAATCACCACTTACAGCTACTAAAGATGTCGATGCTATTATAACAATCACGTGTGGAGACGTAGCCGAAAATCACATCGGAAATCAACAAATAGGTCATCTTGTACCGAAAGGTCAGGGATTCAATCTACAAGATTTACAAAAAGCATCACGTAAATTCAAAAACATGGGATACAAAGTCGAAATTTTCGACTTGAATAAAGGTCTAGATGGTGTTGAAATAAATGGGAAACAAGTAACAGCCGAACCAGCTCATATAATGGTAATAAGAAATGGCGTGGAAGCGTTGATAGGGAGTGGTAAAATAAAAGATTTTTACAATCAACTAGTGGTGTTGGATTGGGATAAAAAGTTCTGGGATGCGAGACGTAAAAAGGTGTTGAACAAGCATGCTAGACATAATTTATGCTTTTCTAAAAAATCACAAGATCCTGATTATAAATCGGGAAAAGGTCGTATCGTAGCTTATGATCAAGTACCACATTTTCAAGAAATGATGAGTCAATTGCCAAACTTCTTCGGTAAGAAAGCTAAGGCGCTTCAAGCGGAAGGTAACAAATATTTTAACAAGAAAAAGACAGGTATAGGTTATCATGGTGACACTGAGAGAAGAAAGGTTATTGCGTGGCGTTTAGGAGAAGGGGATTACGGGGATCCAAGAGCTACCATGCCTATTCATTGGCAATGGTATATTAATAGTAAACCAGTTGGTCAAAATATGAAATTTATGATCAACGGTGGTGACATTTACGTGATGAGCGAAAAAGCAACAGGTCAAGATTGGAAGAAAAAAGTAAGATCTGTGGCTAGCAGTTGTCCTTCTAGTTGCCGGAAAGAACCTCTCCCAACACTTCGTCACGCAGCTGGTTCCGTGAAGTACACAACAGTTAGAATCAAAAAATAATTTATGTTTAAATTTTCATTATTCTGAATGAATGAAAATTAGTCCAGAGTTAAAAGCAATACTATTGGTGTTACAACGTCATTTATAAACGCTGGACCAATACTTTGAATGTTGAAATTTTTATAAAAAATTGCCTCTCTAATATGATTTAGAGCACATCCGAAATATATAATACTGATAAGAGTTACAACAGCTACCCTGTAATCAGTATTGTAATACTTTTCTGTGGAAGCTAAGATACCCGCGACAGCAATCGCATAGTTTGTAACTCCAACCTCATATTGAAATCCATTAAGTTGGTTTTTTCCTGATTTTTCACAATTCCAACCTATACTCTTGGCGGCAACGTTTTGGAAAAAGATATGAGATGTACCAAAAAATATACCATTACCTCCCACAACGTATCTTAAAGTTTGCTTACCTATATTTTCTTTCAAGGACACTCCTTCTTTGTTATTTATTAACACGGCAATGAAGGCTACAACCATTAGTATGACTGGTAAAAATTGAAAGAAATATTTTATAATTGTTACAATCATTTTTATTTGTAAACAAGTAAAAATTAATCCAAAAAGTGTGATGAAAATTATATTACAGCCGGAACAAAATTAGAATCGTATCTTTCACCGTGATGCATCCAAAATTCGTCACATCCAAATTTCCACGACTCTGTGATTCTTGGTGCTTTGTACCAAAAAATACAGTCTTGTACATCATTACTTTGTGTGGCATTATTGATGTATAATGCAGTGTAATCATCAGTAAGTTGGTCAAGAATATCACAAAAATCTCTGAAATCAGGAATACAACTAGCGTAATTTTCCCAAAGAACCCTTCTATTTCGTAAATTTGGTTCACGGAGAATAAAAACTCCGTCTACGTTTGTTCTAATCACTGGTTTGACATCCATACCGTACTGTAAAGAGAGAATGTACCACATTTTCCAATGACGACCATTTTTGTACATACCTTGTTGCAAAGGTTTGGAAAAAGCTTTAGGGTCGTCAGTACAATCATCTAGCAAAATTACAGCCCAAGGATTCTGTAGATGCTGTTTGGCTATCTTTTGTCGTTTGATAAAGTTTTTAATTACCTCTTCGTCGTACTTATTGTATACAAAACTATCAGGGAAGATTTTCTTGTAATGTCCATTACTATCTTCGGTTCCCGAGATTACCATGCCGACCGGAAAAATATGTTTCTTAGCATTCAAAAGAGCGGTAATAAGTGTTGTTTTACCTGTACCAGGCTTTCCTATTACTACAATCTTACTACCACCCTGACCAGGATTTCTATAGGTATCAGTTGATGGTGGAATCAAGTCTGGATTTAACTCTTTGATTCTAATTTTTTTAGGGGAATGTGAACCACTGTTTCTAGACATTTTTTTGTTCTTTCAAGTTTTTAAGTGAAAATAACTAATATCCATTTGGTCTCTTTTCTAGAAAATCGAAACAATCTCGGTAAGCTAAACCTTGAATTACCATGGTAGCTGCAAAACCAAAGAATATGTAATTTGGAATGAAAATGATAAGAACCAAATATATTATCCAGTGATGAATGTGTAAAATTTCATCACTGGTTATGGGTATTACGATTTTACCTTCATACATGAATGGATAAAACGTTAATTTCTTCGACCCAGCTTTCCCCCCTTCACTTTTTGGTAAAAATAAATAAGCATACACAATTGCTATCATACTACCAATAATTAATAAATGATAATTCATTTATTAACAATCTATTTATATTGGGCATGATTTTTTTCCATCACTGAAACAAAAAATCGCGTTTTCTTGTCCAGGACAATGAACACACTCATCCCAAGATTCTTTTCTACATGTTTTACCGCATCCAATACTACAATTCTGTATTTTGTTAGGACCCTGAGCGCATTTTCTTAGATCCCCTGTCTTATTCCAACTATGAATACTATTCATACATCTATCGGCTGCATATCCAGAGTCCGGATCATTGTCACAATAAACTCCTTGTGCTGGTCTAGGTGGTGGATACGGTCCTGGGGCACCACACTTAATTCTAGACACGTTTCGCAGAATATAATGCCAATCTGCATTTTTGCCGTTATAACCTAGCCACTCATTTACCATTGTAGCTCTAAATATAGGATCTGATCCAGCGTTAGTATTTAACCATTGCCGGATGTATTGTATAAATTCGAGTTTTACCAATTCATTAGCAAACAAATATTGTCCTGCTTTGATTGGTTTCCTCCCCGGACCGTTAGCGATGTAAAAATATATAACAGACATTTCCGAAGATGGCGTGGGCGTATCTCCCATGGCATCTTTATATAATGCACATAGGTTAGACGCGAGTCCTTTTTCAGAAGTTGTTAACGGAATGATTAAATCTCCATATTCGGACGTGGCATCCATTTTTTCTCGTAAATAGTAAGATACCTTCGGTGGTATCGGTGTTGGTCCCGGTGTTGGTCCCGGTGTTGGTCCACGCGTTGGTATTGGGAATAGTGTTTTCTGTGGTGTTGGGCGGCGTGTTGGTCCACGCGATGGTATTGGGAATAGTGTTTTCTGTGGTGTTGGTCGGCGTGTTGGTCCACGCGATGGTATTGGGAATAGTGTTTTCTGTGGTGTTGGTCCACGCGATGGTATTGGGAATAGTGTTTTCTGTGGTGTTGGGCGGCGTGTTGGTCCACGCGTTGGTATCGGGAATAGTGTTTTCTGTGGTGTTGGACGACGTGTTGGTCGGGGTCCGGGATGATGACGCGGTACACAGTAACCACTCCCCCCTATTCCATCAGAATGGCATCTGTAATTAGGCCCGCATGGATCTCTAGCACCCCCAAAGCATGGCATTCCTTCTGCTTTACCCGTGTAACTACATACCCCTATGCCTCCTAATTGACCAGAAGCTCCCTCCTTTCTACAATGAAGTCCCGGGCCGCATTCATTACTTCCACCCACGGCGCAATCAGCACCCGGTCCTAGAGGTCTGCGACAATGACAAGGGTTTACAGAGGCTGTTTTGACATTGGTATTTAATAAAGGACCAAATTGGTCCGTTGGATCATTCAGGGATTTGTCATAAGAATAACACCACGGAGAATTTCCGGTGTATTCGCTGGTTTGTCCTAATTCGTAATAACTCATTTATTATTAGTACAAAAAAATTCTATTATTCATTTAATAGAATTTGAAATTAAGCTTGCCATTTATTTCCACATTCCACGCATCTAGCCCACACACTCGTACCTTCATCGCCAGATCTTGTTTGTAAAGTGAAAGAGATGGTTCTTTTACTCCCACATTTGCATTCTAGAACACCTTCTTCTACCTCAGCGGGTGAGGTAACAAAATCGTCTTGTTCTTGTTGAGAGATTTTAAATTTTTCAAATTTCTTCTCCCCATACGCATAACTCCCACTTACCAATTTCTTATAACATTCTTTGATTGATGTCTTGGCATTCAAATCAACACATAATTCGAATAATATTTGTTCTAGAAATTCATCGTCAACACGTGAAATATGCTTGGAAAAAATTTCCACGTTCTTTTCGACTGTTAAATACTTTGATAAAATTATTTTAATCTCGCTGGAATCCATCCTTATTTTCTTGTTTTTAGTAATTTTTTTTCATTTTAATAAATGGATAATTGCTCATTAATCATGATGTTCGGCTCCTTATTGTGCCTACTTTTCATCGCCTTGATCTTGGTTTTGGTAAGTAAATCGAGTGAAAAATTTACAACTAAAGATCCAATGTTATTAGAACTCCATGCTATACTTTCTAAAATACATCCCAAAGCTAATGATGTGACTATTGATAAAGGGAAAAAATCTTACACTGTGAACAAGAAAGATATTACTTTATGTCTGACAGACCAGGACGGGGAGTATTACAATAAGAATATGTTAGTTTACGTTGCTGTTCATGAATTGGCACATGCTGTGTGTGATGAAGTCGGTCATACACCTAAATTCTGGGACATATATGATAAACTATTAGACCGAGCAGCCAAACTGGGTTACTACAATCCGAGTATTCCACCTGTTGCTGATTACATTCAGAGTTGTGGAAGTCATTAATTCTCAGTTTTCAGTAAACCGCGAGGTTTTCTACTAAAAACATCATTACGCATATTACTGCTTAATGACTTCTACAATACAAGCTGATTACTTTCCTCCTCATCGAAATTTGTAACCTTTTTTACCTTTTCTTTTCTTTCCACAATTGACTGATGCACAAAAGCAAAGAACCGAAACAATTAAACCCATTAGCGCAGAAATGCTATATAACACGATTTGTAATGTGTCGGGATCATCCTTATTATTTTCGATTGTCAAGTAAATAACAACAACCGAAGCAGAGACTAGAAGTATACCTAATGTTAAGAATAAGTAGTTCATTTATTATATCAAAAATATAATAAATCACAATTTGAACAAAATCATATATGCTTGTATCATTAATAAGCAATCACTGGCATCATCTTTTTTCTTCATTTTGTCTAAAATAGCTAAGTGTTTCTCATCGCATTTTAACTCTAGTATCTCTTTTGCGACTCTGATGCTCCATTTTTTATGATTATCTTTTATCATTTTAGTCTTACCATTTTTGTATTTCTTCTTGATCTTGCCAAATTTTTTAGGTGCTTGTAAGACTTGGGTTTTGTGATACGAAGGGAATTCTAACACATCTTTGAAATCTCTGTATTTGATACAAAAATAACTATAACAATGCTGTCCCAATTTCAAAGCCATGGTATTTCTTTTATTACCGAACGACATTTGTTGTTCTATGACAAACGAGGAACATGTATCCCAGAGATCAGCGTATCTATCCAATGTATCAGTCATATTGATAAAAGTTCTAGGATCTAGATAACACTTTTTATTACAATTTGCAGTCAAATCCAGATTTTCAAAAACGATCACCTTACCATGTTTATACACCGAATTCAAGTCTTTTTTGGTAATATTTTCGAGATCTTCTTCTGTAAATTCTTCTACTACAAAAGCGAAGTTCTTTTTTCCGATATCGAATGAAGCAACACGAATCATTTTTATTCATCTTTTTTCACGTTTAGACCAGTAACAGTCTTTGATAATCCTCTCTTAAGTCTTGTAAAATTTTACCGAGTATATTTTGACCATATTGGTCATGCCCGACGCCGAAAAAATCATCGCGTCTCGAGTTAAAAATAATTTTACGTAGACCAGTTCTAACAAGGGTTTCTCGTAGTTGAGGATGTTGATTAAATTTTAACCGCACTATATCTTTCATAATTGTTTCTTTATTTTTGTCCCATTCTTCTGAAATAACTATTCTTTGTGCAATATTTTTAGAAACTTTGGGACTTTTTGATTGAATTTGTCGTTGTACATATGACAAATCATTTGCTTTTTTGGTCGCTTGAAAAAGTGCTTCGCTAGTTGGAAAAATACCGTTAGGTAAAAAGTTGTTACTATGATTTTCAACTGTTACTTCATGGAATGAGTAATTACTAAATCCAACTGTTGCACCCGTTCTATATGCTTTGAAGAAAAATAGATTAGTAAACATCTTGTGGACAAATTTCTTTTGAAAGTATGTTTGTGGTGAACCCATCTTCCTCCACTTATCTCTCATAACTAAACGTCTAGAATGCGCCTCCGTTGTTAATTCTATAGCTTCCTGGGTGTTTATACCTGGATTTAAAAGATATAAAAGGCAAGCAACTAGTATTCCGGATCTACCATGCCCTCCTTTACAATGTATATATACTTTAGAGTTTTCATTCTGTATAAAATCGTATGTTCTAAGTATCAAAGCAGCAAATAGAGGAATATTTGATGGTACTTGTCTATCACGTATGGGGTAATTGACATACATGCAATTCTCCGGGAGCATATACATATCAACTTCCCCTGGTGTGGTTAAGTCAATGAACATATTAACTCCCAATGATAGTAATTCATCTACTTGTCTTTGAGTGGGAAATCCTCCGAACATACATTTTTCTAAGAAAAAATAACTAGAATAGTTCTTATATTCTCCCATTTTATATAATAAAAATTCCTACTATAAATTCATTTTATGGAGAGTTAAACGTATACCAAAAGAAAAAAAATGAGCGATCATTATAGTATATTAGAAATCGAAAGATCATCTACACCGGAACAAATCAAAACCGCTTATAGAAAATTAGCCCGAAAACATCATCCCGATAAGGGAGGAGATCCTGAAAAATTCAAAAAAATTTCCGAAGCTTATTCCGTTTTGAGTGATATTTCAAAACGTCGCCAATACGATTCGGGAATGGGTTCACCATTTACACATGTAAATCCTTTTGACATTTTTAATCAATTTTTCACAGGCAATAACTCGTATCGACAATTCAACCAACCTTCTATAACATATACAATTGGTGTGACTCTTGAACAAATCACGTTAGAGAAAAAATTGAACATTAAATTTAAGAGATCTATTAGATGCGAGACTTGTCAGGGAAAAAGAACTAAAAATTTACAACCACCCCCTATTTGTAGAAAATGTGGTGGTAGGGGGAGTTATCAAGAGAGATTGAATCTCGGTGGGTTAATACAATTGCCAAAATTAACTACGTGTGAGATATGTAAGGGTAATGGATTTACTTTGGATGTAAATAACAAATGTAATATTTGCTCAGGTGATGGTAAATTATCATGCGAAAATTCTGTAATTATTAATTGTCGCAAAGCATTAGATATACCGAGCGTGTGCTTCCCTAATGAAGGTCATTTCAATCCACTCACAAATAATTATGGTAAAGTAGTTATTAATTTCAAAATTAAAAATCATCCCAAATTCAAGAAAATAGGGAAATATAATATTTCCACACCCATTGAAGTTTCTATTATTCAAACAATTATCGGCTGTGAGGGTTCGGTTGTCCACCCGAAAGGTCATATTGTCACATTTAAAACTAAAACTGGTGAAATGATCACCGATGGTGATATTTGTATTATTGATAACGAAGGTTTGACCCGCGAAGGACAGTTATTGATTATTTTTAAAATTAAAAAACAACAAAAACTTTCATGTGAGGTAGTCAAGGAATTAAGAGAAGTATTCCAAAAACATAATTTGATATAAAATGATTTTTTATACACAATTTCTTTAAGAAAATGTATAAAAAATGGCGAAGTAAAAAAACTATGGATAAAACTACATGGGACGCTATTATAATAGGTTCTGGCCTTAGTGGGTTAGCCACAGCGGCGACTTTAAGTTTGAGGGGAATGAAAGTATTAGTTCTTGAGGCTCATGACAGACCTGGTGGATGCTTGCATACTTTTAGCGAACAACGTGTAGTTTTTAGTACGGGGAATCATTATGTTGGAGTATTTGATAATGACATGACAACTGCTTGGAATTTTATTACCAATGGTAGATGTCCAATGAAGCCTAAAAAAGAAGAAATTGTTGAGACGTTTTATAAAAACGACAAACAATACGTGTTACGAAAAGGGAAACACAATTGGCAACAAACAATGAAAGTAGATCCCAAAAAAGTGGAGAAAATGGCTGATAGATTGAAATGGTTTGTGTATTTCAAAGTATTGCCAGCATGGATTGCTTATATTTTGTGGATTGTATTTTGGATTATTTATCCAGACACAACAAAAACGTATGATGTTTGGATGACTGAAAATTCTAGAAGGAGGGGTCCATGGTTGATGCAGGAGGGTGATCACGGTGTTCAAAAAGATAAATGCTTGGCTATGGTGGGTGCTGCTGTAACCAGACACTATATGAACGGTGTAGTAGAATTTCCCAAAGATGCAGTGAGGCAAATTTGTAGAACAATTAAAAAACAAGAAGGGTGTGTATACGTATGTGCTAAAGTAAAAGAAATACTAACATGTTATGATATGGTTAGAGGAGTCAAATTAGATGACGGGAGTGTATTTTTGTCCCAACGCGTAATAAGTTCGATTGGGGTGCACAACACTGTTAAACTGACCCATATGCCAATTCTCAACACGTGTAAATTAAAACCAAGCGTATCGCATTTCAGCGTATTCATTGGTCTCAATGGGGGCAAAAAGAGTTTAAATCTACCAGAAGGAAACCTTTGGATTCGAAATAGAGGTTTCCCAGATATTTTTATATCATTCGACGAGCATGAACATTGCACGGCTGTTCATATCATATCTCCTCATCCGAATCCCAAAGCGTGGTTCAAATTGAGTAGTCACGATTACGACAGTAAAAAAGAATCATATGCTAAAATTTTAAGAAACTTTTTCTATAAACATTTCCCACATACCAAAAAAATGGAACTAGTTTTCACTTCAGGCACTCCTAGCACATCCAGATACTACTTGAACTCTAAATATGGATGTTCCTATGGATTAGAATGTAGCTCAGAGAGATTTACTGACTGGAAAAACGTAAGAATGTTGCGACCAGAAACAGAAATTATGGGTTTGTATCTCACCGGTCAAGATATTTTAATGATGGGTATTTGCTCGGCTCTCGCATCAGCTGTCATTACTTCACGACAAGTACTAGGCTACAGTATATGGAATGCAATCTCGGGTAGCGACATCATTGATGAAATGAGAGAATTCAATAAGAAACATAAATTTGAATGATAATTTGCATTTATAACTATTAGTTGTAAATGATTACTTACGTAAATGAAGAGTGGATGTCTTCCCATAAGGATAATCAACTCTGTCTATTTCAAATTGAGCAGAAATTTGTACGAAGAAATCGGGCGGTAAAGGTGGAGCCGTATCTTTTTGTTGAGTCTCAAATAGCGTTCCATCTTTCAAATAAACTCTAAAATACAAATCATCATTTGGTGTGAATTTAACTGTCTGGACCGACCCACCGGCTCGTAACTTGATAAATTTGGATCTAATAGGTGTATTAGTATCACTGACGTTAACTTTGAAAAGAGCTCGTTTAGCATTAGGATTATTGGAATAAATAATTCCTTTATTTCCTCTCATTGGAGAGTTGACATTGCTTAATTCCACGTATAGATATGGATAAAACGATATTAACCCTCCTATCACATTATCCAATGGCAAATTGGGCAATGTGATAGAGATTAGCTTGATTTTGTAACACACTGCTTGACTTTGTGAAACACGTGTTCCCGTGAAGTTTAACGGGTGTAAATTATCACCAGTATATTGTAAATATTCTATTTGTTGATTTTGTAGATAACCATTACTGAAACTATATCCGGGTATTGTTGGATCTTGGTTTGGGACGTAAGCTTCTTGTCCTAAATCATCCAAACCACTATTGTTAACGTCAATCGGACATTTTATATAAAAGACAGTGATTGGGCTATCCGGTATAAAAGTTGGGGAAATAGCCGACTCATACCAGTTTCCGAAAGTCCGATCTTTTTGAAAAGTGTCTACAACTTGGTATATTCCCGTTGTTGGGACTTTAACATTTCCGTGAATATCACAACCAGTCACTTTTGGAGGATATCCACTTTGTCTAATATCCAAAAGTGCAGGACTGATTTGACCAATATTATCAGGTGGATACAAATACCGAGGCATTGTAGGAGCCACCGAACTATTATTTACTAACAAACCATCGGGTCCAATTTTACCAAGATTGGGTAGATATACAAAATTACCCGTTCGTAAAACAGGAGCGGAATCTGAAGCACTATTCCGATAAACTTCGATTGTTTGAAAAGTGTTTAATGCCATCAAAATAGCACCAGCCCCGTCATTTCCAGGAGTAGTAGCGGTAGAAGGTAATACTTCGTATTTTTCAGTTCGGACAAATCCAAAACCTTGTTGTAAAATTTTGAGTTTTAGGATGGCACCATTTATATCTACATTAGTTATTTCAGCCACCATCTTGTACCCATGAGTTGTTTGTAGTGTATAATTGGCGAAATAAGTTACTGGGGGTGTGGGTGGGGGTGAAGTATAATAATTAATTCCCGATGATTGAATGATTTCACCAACTCTATAATTTGACCCCCCTCTCACTATACTCAATTCTAAGATAGAACCATTACACACAGAAATTCTTTGAAATGTCTTACTTTCTAATGGAGGGTTTTTTCTGATGGTGAAAGTATTACTCCCATATAATCCATGATTAGGGGGTATTACTAACCCACCTGGGTCTGTTTTTAATGGTAATTGTTCATCTAAATATGCTATTTTGCGTACGAAATCATATTTAATAACTCTAGATCCGATATCTAGATTATTGATATCACTTGATAATGTATAATTCTGAAAGTAAAGACCTTCATAAGCTTGGGGAGCACTGCTACCACCTGGTACGAAGATTCTAGGACCTCCAGAAACATAATCCGACCAATCATTATTTGGGTCAGTGTTGAAATCTATGAGATAATAATCATTCAATGGATCAAAATCTTCACTAAAAGCTGAAGATAATGTTACAGTGCCTGTAAGACCATCATAAGAAGTTATCACACTCGTTTCTACTGTTCCAGAATAATCATAAGCGTCTGTGGTATTTGTACTCATCGCGGGACTAGGGCTCGCAGTAGAAGCATTATTGGTTATAATACCGTTGGCTGGATCAAATGGGGGAGTATTTATGGTTGTTAGCGTCACGATAAAACTAGTGGGGGAATTAATACATATGACAGTACCCTCCGCGCCACCCCCTTGTTGTAAAGAGTCACCAATTGATACAATTGGATTTGGTGCGAATGCCGCGGTGATGGTCACTATTTGACTCTTATTCCAAGAATTTAGAGTACAACTTTGATCAGTTGTGAATCTGATCAATAGCGCACCCGAGAAATAATTATTCTGCGGTGTGTAATAAGGATTAAACACGGGATTGGTGCCGGATCCACCAGTTGCTTGCCAAATATTCTGCGGAGAAGAGACAACGCCATTCAATATTGGCTTGTCGTATGTACCCCCTGAAAAATGCATAGCTGCTAACCACCCAGAATTTTTAGATGAGGTGGTTGATATTTTTTGATCAAGGGTCGAGGCTAAAGGCCACAGTGAAGTATAGTAAAGTCCATTTATTTTACGAGGTCTCGGTGTTGTAATGAATGCTGATGATTCTGACCATTTAGGAGCAGCATACGGTACTTGATACCAAGCGTATGATGGATAACTGTCTACTATTGGATCGTGAGCTTCTAATGGATCTTCTGTTCTATTGCGACAATCTATTGGCACCACGAATTGAGCCGGACAAGGCCAATTATTTCTATTTCTATATCCAGATGCAATTTCTATGTATCTCTTTGACATTTATAATTTCTAAAAGAATTTATAAATCTTAATTACGATAATCGCTTGATCGAAAACTCAGCTGAAATTTGCACAAAAGGATCCGGCGGCGATGGTGGCGATGTATCATTTTGTTGTGTTTTAAACAACGTTCCATTCTGTAGATACACACGGAGATACAAATTATCATTTGGTTTGAATTTAACTGTCTGTACAGCTCCGTCACCATCAACTTTAATGAATTTAGAAATAACGGGTGTCGGTGTATCATCCACTGCTACTCTGAATAGAGCTCTGTTTGCATTAGGGTTATTGGAATACAATACTCCTTTTGTACCCCCGGAAGGTGCTGTTTTATTGGATAATTCGACGTATAGATAAGGATAGAATGCAATAAGACCCCCTATAGTGTTATCTAATGGAAGATTCGGGAGAATTAATGAAATTAACTCTATTTCATAACATACCATTTGATTTTGTGATACAGTACTACCTGTGTAGTTCAGAGGCTGTTCATTATCTCTATCGAAAGTTAGAAGCTGGATCCAGTTACCAGTAATAGAGTTAGATAGTTGTAAACCACCTTGTAAAAAAGCCCCGGGTGCTACTGCCGCGGGTGGTGGGAGTTGACCCATAGGCGCATCTCTGGCGTCAGACCATTGCATAATACCTTGAACTGCGTCGGGAATTCCACGTGGTATTAATGGTGCAGTATTTAATTGCCCTAGCAATTGTTGGGTTATAATACCGGGTGCTCCTGCAAAGGT
>Ga0315315_10000478_pt1 | contig 33541 bp, 40 predicted proteins | sample M140m3416metaG_FD_203699 | JGI IMG/M metagenome (GOLD analysis project Ga0315315, IMG submission 203699) | Ammonia-oxidizing marine archaeal communities from Monterey Bay, California, United States - M1 40m 3416 | ecosystem: Environmental > Aquatic > Marine > Intertidal zone | place: USA...
ACCTGGCATCACGTTTTCGCATGAATCTGAACCACTACTAAAAGCATTTATGGTCATATATTCAACTTCATCATCAATTACACCTACACGTTCATTGTTTTTTAAGATATTACTTTTTCCTGCAGAAACAAAATTAGTATAATTTCCATCAGACTCCCAAGGACCAATCTTTTTTGCAAATTCTGTTTTATTATCTTTATCAACAAATCTCACCATCGAATTACACAATTTTCGACCCGCTACAAAATCGTTCGCGGACATCCCGGATTTTAAATCATTATCGAGACTATAAACCATAGCACGACCAGTATTTTCTTTTCTATTATAAAATGGCGTGTATCCAGGTACCCCAACCGCTATCTGATTACCCGCGCTATCTACATCCACAGATGTACCGAATCTAGATTTTGTTTCTAAAGATTCAGCTTGTCCAAGTACATCTTGATACTCTTGAACCAATGCCCATACACCCGTAGACGGATCACGCGTATACGACGAGACTGAACCCGTATTACTTTTTCCCGCCGAATTTGTACCATCATTAACTTTTTCCTCGGAGTATGTTACTTCGTATGGTGCACCAACAGCCAATTTATTATTATCAATAGAAACCGAACTACCAAACCTCATATTTCTAGGATCGTTCTGTCCAGAAAATTCTCTATGTTTCCATTTCCCGGTGTTAACATAATCTTCATCGTTATATTTAACACCGTTTGTATCTAGGTACGTTTGATCAAAACTATACGATGCCCCACTAGAATTTTGACGTTTCCCATTCACAAATTCTGAATGAGGTAAATCAAATGGAGTAACATTAGTATTTGGCATAATAATACTTTGTGCCCATTTACCTGGCTGATCTTTTAATTTATCATAAATATATACAGACCCTATTTCTTCTAGCTTATCATTTTCTGGATAAAACAAACTAGTGGTTCTGCCTTTTTTATATAGTGTTTTACCCGGAGCACCTATAGCCATTATGTTATTACTAAGAGATACACTTTCACCAAAATTATCGCCTTCTTCGAGAGAAATACTCATTTCATCATAACTCCCTTTCACGATATCGTTTTCTCCGGGTACTATCATTTTTACATCACTCCAATCGTAATAATTACTTGGGTTCATGCTATAAATATAAGCCGCACCTTTACCCCCATCTGCAAGTGGAGCACCTACAAGTAATTTACCTTCAGAAATGGAAACAGAGGCACCAAAGTTAGATTTTTTGGGACCGTATAGTGTTTTTACAAAAACAAATTTTTTCCCCGTTCGACTTTTTCTGTATAGATGAACCATATCATTTCTCCAATCACTGTAACAGGGTTGACCTACTACTGCAAAAACAGACCCAGATTTAAAAACACAAATTGAAACACTCGTACCAAAACCTTCCATCTCATTCATTGGTTTATATTCAGGGTAATGTATGTCACCCAAAAACTCAATTTTATTATTAACAACACGAAGAAAACCAACCGAACCTGATGGATTCCACATATACGTTAATTTGTATTTATTCCTCATAGTATATTGATCAAAAAAAGTCATTTTTTTATCATTATCCGGGGTTTTTATGTAATCATAGAACTTATCTAGTACATTTTTTTGATAACCAAGAATAATCTCATTTTGTTTTTCTTCCGGTAAATATCCTATACTATAACGATATTCACCGTTTACGTCTTCGATAAATTTTTCTTCTCCTTCTTTATCGTAATTTACTATAAATTTACCCCTTTTTCTTAATCTAATACCGTCTAAACTTGTATGACCCTCAATAATTTTGTAACTTGACGGTTTTGAACCAGGGAATGGTAATTTTTCTAATCTCATTTTCCAGGTTTCCCCGCGTCGCTCTTCCGTTGTAAAATACGTTCTATTTTCATCTATATACTCGTATTCTCCATCGAAATATCTAACTCCATTTCCATCTACGTAAATTTTTCTACCATTCTCAGCTATATATCCATAATAATCGTTTTTAAGATTTTCTATAGAATTTTTACCCCATTCATCTTGATTTACATCAATATTATTAACATAATCTTTCCATTTTTCCGATACTTTATCATCGTCGGTATACCCCGTTTTATATTTTTTTTGACTTTCAAGCGACGACTTAGTGATACCGTCTACATTTTCAGTAGCCCAGATTATTATACCTTCAGAGTCTTTTTGAAAACTACTCATTTGTGGCGTGGAAATGACTCTATTTTCTTCATCACCAACAGATGTTATCGCTACGTAACCCTTATCAACAGAAACAGCTGAACCCGTTTTATCACGACTTTTACCACCTCTAACTATACCGATATTGTACCACTCACCGTCTTCACTGTCTCTTTTCATAATAAAAGCAGCACCGGAGTCCGGGTACTCGTAAATTTCTTTTGTAGTAAGTACATCTTTACGTTTACCATCTTCATCAAATTCTATAACATTAGTTGTACCGTCTTTTACCTTTACAGTCATTTTCTTACCTTTACCCGTATTTGGTGCACCAATAACCATTATATTATCACTTATAGATACCGAACTTCCATACTGACCATGTTTAAAAGCTTCGTGTGCTTTTTTACCATCTTTCTTATCAACTGGTCTTACCGGATTATCACCGATATCGTTAATTGGATATAAGGTTTCAATCGGTTTTCTTTCTGGTAAGGATGAAGATGGGGATGAACCCAATTCAAGGGAACGAGCATCGTTTTCTATACTTGTTAATTTTACCGATTCCGAAAAATAAGCTGGTGTTGTTGGTAGTGCTGGTGCATTAGCCGGTGGTGATGGTGCTACGTAAGTTGGTCTTCTATAATCTGGTTCACCTACATTAAATGGGAGTATTTGCCAAAAATTTAGGGCAGCTCGAAGACGCCTATTAACACTGTTCCACATGTTTGTGTGATCTTCTCTTGCGTCAGATCCCGCGTTTCCCGGTAGACCGCCGCTTATGCGATTATTATTAGTAAATGTAATAAAGTTATTCCTTTTATATATTTCTTTAGTCGTATTATCACTTTGTAAAGTTTCCTTAACTGTTAAATTCATATGATGCCTTGCATCTCTAACAAGAAGCATAATACCCTTACCAATTTTCGCATCCGAATAAATTGAAAATATGGGTTCAGTTTTAAGAGCATCGTCCCATTTGAAATAGTGATAACCATTGTAACTATAAACTTTCGAATTACCTCTAATGTATGGGTACTTACCATCTGTTCTAAATCTGCTGTGACTTGGGAGATTAGTTTTATTACGATTAAGATATATTTTCCCGTTTATGTTTACCATTAAATTCTGATAAGAGTCATCTTCTGTATATCTAGGAACATCCTCTTTATCTGGTAAACTATACTCTTTATCACTTAGTTCCATATTTCCAGTCGTTTCGTTATAAATCGGTATTTTTATGGGAGCATCAACTTCTGATAGATTTCTATGATTATATTCTTCTCGAACGTGCCCATATTCAAGATTTTCAGGATTATGGTCACTATATTGCAAATAATATAAGTATTTAATGGTAAAAGCGTTTTTTGTATTTGTTGGAAATACACCCTCAAAATTATCATTGACATATATATCGTATCTATATTTAGCACCCGATTCACTTTCATAATTTTTAACAGTAGTTGTAATAATTTTAGAATCATTAACAAAATGAGAGTAAAATACACCATCGTCAATTAATATTTGACCACCCACGCTATTGGTCTGAAATCTACTTGAATTTTCTAAATTATTTTCCGCTCGGGGTGCAATAATGGCTAAGAATCCATGATCATCGACCGACAAACTACTCAAATCAATAATTAATTCTATTTCCTTCTCCGTTTGTTTTTCTATTTTTAACACGGATTGAATTTTATATTTTAACTTGTTCACGGGTGTATTATCTCTTATACTCGAAAGTGTACGTGTATTCGCAAAAGTTAAATTTAATTCGTTAGCAGTATAATTGTCTTTCATATCACAAATAATTACGGAATAATCATCGGTTTTATCTGGGTTTTCAATAGTTGTATTTAATTTAAGCTTCTTATTAACATTATCCCATGTCCAAGTACTGGAATCATCTTTAAACGTAGGCGATTTACCATATATTTTTTCTGTTTTTAATACATCAGCATTTAAATTTTTTGTTTTGTAATAATCCGATAATAAAGTAATTTCATCGGATGTTAAGGTTACATCAAAATATGCGAAAGATGAAATAAGCCCACCTTTACATGGTTGAATTGTAGTAATTTTTTCTGGTATACCGGGATAAAAAATTTTAGGTTGTGTATTGTCTTCTTTATATAGAGTATCATCAATAAGTTGCGTTTCCTGTTCTTCAAATAAGGGACTGCCGTTTGAAACAGTCTTATCACTTATAAGTTTAACTTTAGTTGTATATTCCGGATACCGAATATAAGTATTTCTTGTATTACCTATACTAGCAATATACGAAGTTTCTCCCATAAATTCTCGAGTTCTATCGCGATCAATATCACCAGTGCCATCATTGTCATAAGTCTTTTTTTCTCCAATAATTACTTTTTGTGTAATTATCAAAATGTGCCATTCACTTTTCGAGACAATAAGTCCCGTGTTTTTTCCACTAATTATTAGTTTACCATCCACTATTCCTATAGCACCTTCTAATATGGATGAATCTTTTACTTTATTATTCTCTATGGAAGATGGATAAACAAGGAGTCCAAAATTACCGGTTAATAATCTTTCTATTTCTACATTGGGTGTAGTTGAAAAAACTAAAACCATGGAACGATCCTTCCCTTCATTAACAAGTTTAAGTGGAAAATTAATATTACCAGATATACCAGCTTTTGTTCCCGCCGCATTATTTATGATTTTTAGTTTATTTTCGTCGGCAATAATATTAGATTTCGAACCTTGATTTCTATATTCGAAAGTTGTTTCTTTTATAGTAGGTGGTACGTGTATGTAAAATGTAGGTGCTTGTTCTATACCCATAGGTAAATCCTTACCTTCAATAATTTTTCCGTATTTAGCAAGGTATTCAGCTTCATTTTTTTCAGTTGTTGCTTTTTCTTTAATTTTAGTATTATACGTTTTCGGATCACACGAACCATTCATAAATCCGTTTATAGAGAGTAAAATTTTTTTAGCATTGTCAATTTTAGTCTTCTCATCATCAGTTTTTGCCTCTTCTTTTTTGTTAGTAGCCGCTTCTGATACTTTTCTAATATCATAAAGTCTTGGTAAACCTAATAAATCTTGTGCTTCGTATATTTTATCCATGGTTATAGTCGTATCAATATTATTTATATCAAATTTCACAAAACGTACGCCTTCGATAATATCCTTAGTTTCAGAAACATTACACACAGGTTTACCTTTATTACCTTGTGTAGAATCTATAACTGTATTAGACTCCTTAATTGGGTAATCTTCGTCATCGCATGTAATATCACTGCTAGTATTATGATACTTACTTCTTCTGTCAAAAAATGATTCCGCATCGTTTCTGCAATAATACATAGATTTCGACTCATTACCAACTTTACAATATTCTTCATTTTCATCAATTGGATCTTTACCAATTATGTTTAAATCAGCTTGTGTTGTGTATTGGGTTGAACTTAAACGTTTCACCTCCCCTCTCTTCTCGGTATATAATTTAAAAGAAGTCTTGTCTGGTTTTGACACAGTTGAACACGTTATAGATTTGTCTTCACCAATAATACACCATTTTAGTGCATCACTATCAATTGTTTTACCCATGACCGTTTGTAACTGAAAATCACCGGTTTTACCACGTTTTTCTGATGTATTTCTATAACTTAAATAAAATAAAGTCGAACAACTAATACTTATATCCGGAATATAGTTAGTGGAATACCAATCTTTACCCGCCGTTTTTACTTTATTATCTTCATCGACGTAATAATAGTAATCGTCACTCACAGAACTACCATAATAATTACTCTTTAAAAAACCACCTTTTATCTGATACCATCCTTCATCAGGTAAGTTATCAGCCGCTGCGGAAGGCCATTGTATTTCGGGTCCTTCGACCTTTGTAATTTGAGACTTTTTTAAAGAAATTTCATCTTTATTTACCGTAAACTCTTTGTACCCAGCTTCATTGTTAACTCCTTTCTCGTTGTAATATAATGTTAATTTTACATTCCCATTTGAAATCTTATAATCAAATAACGTATCTTTTAAAAAATTTACGGATACGTTAGTATAATTCGTTAATATAGATGGATCCGTATACTCTTTTGTGATTGTTCGTTTACCACCGTCTTCTAAACTTGGAAATTCACCAACAAGTATCCATTTAGTAACACCATCAACCTTACCGTTACGCCATGAAAAGTCTATAGAGTCTATAGTATAATTTTCATGTTTTTTATAGTAAAGGTAAATTAATACAATTAATATAATACATAAAATGATAATTAGATTATTACCATTAATCATTTTATATATTACGAGATTTAAATATAGTTAATATTAGCCTGATAAATCAAAACCGTATATATATCCAGCACCGCCGGTATATTCTTCGTTCCGTGCCAAACTACCGGTTTGTTTGTTTAAGAGCGCAGGTCCGCTACCAGATAATACAATAGGTTCAGTTTTATTTCGCATTGACATCGTAGCGTTTACCATCGAGATCCCAACCGTACGTACTTTTTTTACACGCAAATTGGTGTATACTGGAATTACCGTTTTTATAAAGATTTGCAAAATCCGTACCAAATTGTGATGTATTAGGACCGTAATAAGGGCGTTGACAATTACCAACAGAAGTTTCCGAACATTTTTCTTTAATTTTTTCATATCCATCGGTAAAGGTATCACGCATAGATTGCCAAGCCGAATCTTTATATTGATTTGCTTTGTTCCCCCATATTTTTGATTCTAATTCTTCTCGTGTTTTTGCTTCACATATTTCATCTTCAATCGTACCTGCCCTTGGATCAATCTCAACTACAGGTTCCGTAGCAGATCCTCGCCAGTTACAGATTGATTCATCAAAATTTTTACTAAAGTCTGGTAAGGAGATAGGACTATTATTGAAAAGGTCATTCGTAGGCTTGTGGCTTGAAATTTTTGCCGATGCCTTTTTAGTATCAAACTTATCTTGTATAGTTGTAATTTTAGACGACGTATCACTATTTGTTTTCTCTGCTAAACAAAGTCCCTTTTCTGTTATTTTTTCACACTGTGCATCTATTGCATCTTTTAATGCTTTCACATCACTATCGTTAGGACACACGTCAGTACCATATTCTTTTATATATTTAAAATTTGGAATACTATCGTCGCCGTAATCTATAGACCAGCGACAACTATCATTAGGAGTATAACCATCGTTTAGGTATGAACAAGATTCTTTCATGCGATATTCTTTGATTAAATCTCTGAATGGTGGACTTGAATATAAATCGGCCGTGCTAAATTTACCTTCGCATCCCTCAGTTTTTCCCTTTCTATCGTACTTACCTTTATGTCTACACCCAGTTCCCCAATCTGGTAACTCTTCTCCAGCGTCTCCGTTTTTTTTCTCTTCAAATTTAGGTGTAGTGTAAAAAATTCTTTTACACAAGGTTTCAACGGTATCATCACTTTCTATACGAGTACCTACAGAATTAGCATATGTCTTAACTTCGGCTATACTAAAATTCGCACACTTTCCATTCGCGACGTAGTTTGTCTTCTGTACGGGTATATAAAAAGTATTCCATCTTTTCATTGGGTTTGTTTCTGTTGTGTTATACCACCCTACAGTTTTTTGAAACTCGGTACTTTCCCCTTTCCCCTTTTGAGTTACAGTACACGTATTAGTAACTTTTGTTAATACAATTTCATCGTCGGATATTTTTAGTGGTGTTCCAGATTCCATTCTATACAAATAATTTTCATCCATTTTATATACACGAGCATTATCTCGCCAAGAACCATCCTCTGTATTTATAGCTTCAAACTTATCTTTTTGATTGTATTCAGTACTATCATTCGAGTAAAAGACTTCTCCATAAAGTTTACGAGTTGTACGATAATTTTTTGTTCCATCAGAATATTTTATTTCTTTTGAATCAAAGTCATATGGAATAGAACCTCCATATGTTTTAAATGTTTTTGTCCATTTATTGTTATTCGCACTTCTTAAATAAAACTCGTTACTCCAGCTTTGAAGTTTTTGTAAATAAAATGTATCGTAACATTCTTTATCATCATACGTTTTATCTGAAAACTCAAATTCATCTTGGTCATTTATTATGAATTTTTTAGTACCCGTTTTGGATTTTATAGTATAAAACCCGTTCTGAAACTCGTGATCTGATTGATTAAACGAGAAAAGAGTTTCGTTTAGTTTTGTAAGAAGATCTAGGGTAATACTAAACATGTTTTTTTGTAAATATAACGCTTTTGTAATAAGTGGTTCCGATTCTTCGTTATAATAAACATCAACTTTCAAACCCTGTTTTACCGTATCGAAACTAAAATCTCTACCGTCAAATATAATTTCATTATTCTTAAAAGGTTTGAAATATTCAGGCTCATCTTCTTTTTTTATTTCTTTAGTTTCTAACACGACAAGGTTACCGTCACTATTACCACCCGTTAACTTAATAACCCATTTAGTAACACCGTCAGTCGTTTTGTTTCGCCAACCGAATTTTATTTCGTTGGTTTTCAATGCATACCCTTCTGATGTTATGTATTTTGATATAATCAATACAACTACAGTAATACATAAAATGATGAGTAACTTTCTATCGGTTATCATTTTATATACTATGAGATATTATTTATGTTAAAATTTAATTATTATTTTTCTTCTATTACGTACCCTGATTTACGACTGGTTATAAAATATACAAACGTACCAATCATGCCTAGGATTACTAATATAATACCATAATCTTGACCATCCATTTTTTTATATTATACTATTATAAAAAAATGCGGGCTGTTACTTCAGTATTATTAGAGGCACTCCTCATTGGTGTCATGTTACAGGTTTTAGTTATGGGTCTTACGAAATATGTATATAAGGGAACGGGTGTACTTATAATATCAGGCGCACTCATACATTTACTTTTTGAGTATTCGCCATTCGGTAATATTAACGAAAAATGGTGTAAAATGATATTTTAATTAAAATTAGTCTATTTCCATATTAATACTCATGTTTCTTAGAAGAGTCTCCCCTTTATCAATAAGATCTTCTAAGGTATAATTCAATTCTTTCAGTTTATCTTCAATATCCTCGTTATAATCATTCAAATAATTTTTGAAAAAAGCTCGTGCGTTACCAACATCGTGTCCTGCATCCAATAAACATCCCAAAGTATATCTTCTTAATCGAATACCAATCTCGTTCGCGCGTTCTTTTATAGCAGCTTTTCGAACAGTTTCAGTTATTCTCTGTCTCGGTTTTGTTTTAGTAATAAGTTTCTCCGTATCTCTAATTTGTTGTCTAATTTTTTGTAATTCGTTTTCATCGTGTTCTCTCTGCGCCTGTTCAAGAATTCTCATATCATTTTCAAACGCCTCTCGATCGTTTTCCCAACCATGTGCTCTATCAAGAGCAAAATCACGGAGTTCATTCTCCTCGTCAGGTGTTGCTAGGAGAAAATCATCGTTTTCATCATTTATTTGATTTGAAGGTGCATCTGCATCTGCATCCTGTAATTCGTGTTCGTAATATCTATATCTATTTCCCCTTTCTGTTCGTATAGGTACAAATGGAACAGGTGGGAAATTGAGTGTACTATCACTCATCACTTCTCTTAACATAAAAGTATTAGTATCATCATCTTCAGATTCTGAATCATAACTTGAATTTGAAGGTGAAATAATATCATGGATTTTTTTTATCGAATTACACATCTCAAGATAATGACCCTCGGATATATTAGTCGAATTTAAATCAATCAAACGCATTAAATTAGTAAGATCTTCCATTTTTATATTCTTAAAAAAAAATAAATTAAAATCAACTTAGGTTACTCACGTCTAGATTTATTTCGTAAAAAGTATCTATAATACCCTGATTTACACGCATAAATGAAGTTACAATTTCCATTTCATTTTCAATGGAATCAAGATTACGTATATATACTTCTCTTTGACACTGTCTATATTCATTTGAAAAACTTAAATATTCTAAAAAAAAATCGTGTGAATTACTCGCGTATCCAAGTTCTTGTAATTCTTCTATAGTTTCACAAAGGGGTAGGTTTAAAGCGTTACAATATGCCTCGAGTGCTTCGTTTTTAATATTTTTAGTTACGCGGTATCTTTTTTTACACATTTTTAAGGCTCGTCTTATTCTCTTTCGTTCGCGAACGAAACCCATACACTTAGTAACTATTGTATCTAAGGGATTTTCTCTTAATCTAACTGGTAAAGTACGAACACGTCGAGTATTTCTAGAAATATCACGGAGTGTATTACAAATTTCTAAATAATCACCTTCAGGTATTTCGTCTGAGTGATTATCAACTAAGCTCATGATTTTTTGTAGAGTAGTAGTTGTCATGGTATATATTAAAACTTTCTATTTTTTAAATGGAATTCTTCTAGATATGACCTGTAAAATTCAGTCTCGTTTGACACACACGGATCGAGATATAAGAGTTTTTTGTAAGTAAAAACGTTTTTAATACCCAGTTCTTCAGATCTAGTGGCAATAGCATAATTTCTGACTGACTGTGTTACATTCTTTCGTTTCACAAAACTTGTATTTTTTTTAATTTTATGAATATCAAATTCATCTTTCAGAAATATGTACTTTTCTTTCCAATAATCTCTTTCTTTATAAACACTTACCATGTGTTTATTTATTTTGTACAGTTCTGGATACTTTTCCCGTGTTGTTTCCGTCATTTTTTAATAAAAGTAAAGCTTCAATTACTTCGGCGATTTCTTTATGTTTTAAACAGAATCCGTTCTTACCAGCTCTATAATAACAGGGTTGGTAGCAACAATTTGTTCGCATTTGTGTTTTATATTTTATATTTTTATATTTCAACTTAGGACTCCGATTCACTTACAATTTCACCTTCTTCAACTTCAGTTTCGGATTCAGAAAGCATTTCACTTTCTTCATCACTTGAATATTCATCTGTACGTTTTACATCGTCTATATTATTAGGAAGAATATCGTAAAGATTGTCCCAATTTACATGACTCTTGATTTCATAATCATCAATAAAGTCGTCCATCGAAATTTTATCATAAATACCCCAATCTTCTTGAAATAACCATCTCCAATACCCAATATCTTTGTATTCGATTTTAGACGGAAAAAGTTCAACCGAATAATTTTCACCTTCTCTATACTTATTTCTATAAAGACTTTCTATAGTTTCTTCTACGTAAATATCATACATGTGTTCTAAAACACCGACAGGTGATTCACAAACATTTATTTTGGGTTCGTAAGAAAATGTTGTAAAATGCGCCTGTCCATAACTTGTTTCAATTTTTTTCTTTGAAACTCCCATGTAAGCGATATAATTTTTATTATTGGGGGGAATGAGGTGTTCGGGGTATCCAAATTCTGCACGTAAACCATAGACATTACAGGTTTTATTGTTCAAATTACTACATAAATCATTAAGGTGAGAAAGTTTTACGAGTGAGGTACAGTTTTTTAAAAGTTCGTGTGTAAGGTTATTAGACATGTTATATCATTAAAAGGTCTATATTTTTTAAGTATGATTAAATTTCCATTTTTGTTTTTGGTAACGTTTGTAAAAGACATTCCCAGTCAACATTTTCTGGTATTTTGTTTTTTGAAAAAAACTTTTCGCCAGATTCGATATCTTCAAAATATCTCTTCATATATTTAGTCCACATGCGTCTTTCTGATCTGATAACATAAGGTACAATTATCATTTCTCTGTAATCTACTACTGATCCATCTTTAGGAGATAATTCATCCACAAGCATATTTAAAAAGGGTAATATAATTTCTTCACACCCCTTATTTTCATGATAAAATTGAATCATTCGAATGTCCTCTCTATTGCTGACCTTACTTAAACAAACATAACCGAGATACGTATTATCACCGAGTTTAGTCGGAAAATCTTCTTTGGGTTTAAGTGCAAAAACTTCAACATCAATAGGTTCGAATAAACCTAAGGCATTAGACATGACTTCGTTCATATCTTTGAGTTGAACAATTTCTGTGTGTGTTTTTAAAAGATTAAAGAATAAAGACATTTTTGTTTATTTATTTAATTTTTATATTTCATCCAATTCACTTAGGTCATTATCAATCACTAATAATTCTTCAGCTACTATCTGATAAAAAGCCATTTTATATGATAAAAAACCAAATAAAGTCGCACCCATATTAAAATCAAAACCCAAATCATGTGAATTCCACATGGATTCTAACAATGCTAAAAATGTAGGCACTAATAATCTTTTATTTAAACCCGGTAATCTTTCAATGTTATCAACATAATTAGAAAGTGAGTCTATGTATATACACGAAGCTATAGTACCAATACTAGCAGATATACCATCAACGGGTGTGTGAAAAATAAAATGATATGTAGAAACCACCGCGCCGTATTTCAAAGTTGATTTTTTAATCTTATGTTTGATTTTTTCATATTCTGCTATACCGTCTTTTCTTTTAGTTGGACACGATATTCTAAGTGTTTTTTGCGTGGGATTTATTATATTTAACATTAATTAATATATATTACAATTTATTCATTAAGTATCTAATTCATTAAATCAATATCTATGTTTTCGTCATCAAAATATTTCTTTTTAAATTTACGTTCTTTATCCAGGAAATCTTCACATCGAGTAACAGATTCGTATATACGAACTTGAATTTCGGTTAATCTATCTTCGTGTGTAAAATTATCTTGTTTTCTAGACATTTTTCTCCATTTTTCACCGAAAAGACTTATATATTTCAGATTACGCCTTTCGTATTCTAGTTCATTTAACATTGTTCTGTATAAAACCAGTGAATACGAGTCATGTTCTTCACGTTTAAAATCTGTATAACAAAACTCTTCATATGCCAGTGTTTTCATGCGTTGATAAAGTTGGTTCCCCCCATTTTTCTTTCCACTTTCTGCATAAAGTTTCGAGTCTTTCTTTTGAGAATCGTGTATTTCGTAATTGTTTTTCCGGGGCTCCTGGGCACACAAGGTTTTCGTATTCGTATTTTTGAGTTTTTTCCCATATAACCCTTTGAACGTCTTCACAGAGTTCGTTTGTCGCTTGACAGAAAGCGATTTTATAGTCGTGTGTGTGTAAGTGTATGTAATCCATTTCATTTATATGTTAAGTTTATTAAATCTTTATTTATATTTAAAAAACTTAGGACTATATTTATCGAATGTTTTGTCATGTTTTAAATATTCTAAAATAATAGTCTCACCACAATCGTTTTTTGATATAATTTTATTACTTGAAAATTCCGATGATAATACCATATCAGAGTGTATCGTATTAGGATATAATGATACATAAGACTCCGTTGATTTTAGTGTTTGTGTATTTGAACCCAATAAGCGAGATATACTAGAGTAAAACGAAAACATGTTATTATTTATGTTTATTTTTTTATATTGTAAATACAAGATGGTTTCACTCCAGGACTTACCCAAAAAAGTACAGTACATTATAATAGATTCAAAATATGTAAATGGTTCAAATAATACATTTTCTATAGATCTAACACTTGAATCAAATTTACATTTAGAAGAAATGTCACAGGTATGTGGACTGAAACCAGTTGATTTTTATATCACACAGGTTGGTCAAGCTAATCCGAACTCTGATTCACATGTAAGTAGCGTTGCAAAATACGTTGATATTATATGTGAAGATGTACCAAAAAGAGCACAAATACTTGATGAAAGGCATGGGCAGGTTTTAGCGAGAGTACCATTAGAAAGACATTTCAATCATGGTTCACATACTATTATTAGGGATAAACAATGGAAAGGGTTTCAAAGACAAACAAACTTATTTAATCCCATATCTATACAAAAACTGAATTTTGAATTATACGAGTATCAGGAAGATACTGATTACGTTACTTTACAACCTGATGCAGAGTGGTATATGGTTCTCGAAATAACAACTATAGATGTAAAAGAAAAACCTATAAATAGAGAAGTTCAGATTCTCGAGGCTTTGCATAAACTTATCGGTAAGATAGATGAACTCAACATAAATGTCGAAAAACTTCCAGATAAGAATGATATTGAAAAAATGGAACAAGAAAAAAGAAAGAAAATCCCGTTAATCTACCTTTTTATATTTATAATGTTTATGGGTGGTGGTTATTACTTACTAAATCGCAAGGTTTCACAGCCAATGCCTATGCAGATGCAGCCGGCTTTTTAGCCGGCGTTTTCTTTGGTGTAGCCGACTTTTTAGCTGGTGTTTTCTTTGGTGTAGCAGCTTTTTTAGCTGGAGCTGGAGCTGGAGCTGGTGCTGGTGCTGGTGCTGGTGCTGGTGCTGGTGCTGGTGCTGGTGCTGGTGCTGGAGCTGGAGCTGGAGCTGGAGCTGGAGCTGGTGCTGGTGCCTTGATAATGTCGGCAATTTCTTTAATTATACCATATATTTCAGTTTTGTGAATTTTTGGTCTTTGAAGAGCATGTTCAATTTTTTCTCTGACAGAGTCCATCGCGTAATATATATAAAAGAAATATTATCTTTATACTAAATGTTATTCATAGGTCCAACTCTCCTGAGCGGAATAGGTCAACACTGTAAAAAATACATGGACCTTTTTCCCGTTGATGAACACACTAAATATTTAGAAATACACGATGAAATACCAGAGTCTGAACATGCATTTATATTCGCACTTCCCGTAAAGTATTGGTTAGACAAAATACCAGAAATTAAAAGAAAGGTGAAGCATGTAACATGTATGACGGTATGTGAAACAGAAACAGTGCACGAAGATTACGGTAATCTTTTTGATTTATTTGATAAAATTGCAGTACCAAGTGAATACTGTAGAAAAATTTTTAAAAGGCAATTTCCAGATAAACATTTTTTTGTAATACACGCACATATACCCGATAAAAGACCGTATACATTTTACCATATAGGTAATGTACACGATCCTCGTAAAAATTTTAATAAAATATTAGAGTGTTTTTTACGATTAAATAAACCAGATTCTAGATTAATTGTTAAAGCTACATGTAAACAACCCGTTAATATAAACTTACCAAACGTAACTGTTATAAACGATCTGGTATCTGACGAAGTTATGGAAGATATACATAGTAAATCAGATTGTTATGTAAGCTTCTCTTCATCAGAAGGTGTTGGTATGGGTGCAGTAGAATCTGCTATAAGAGACAAACCGGTAATAATAACAGATTATGGTGGAGCAAAAGAATATATAAAAACACCTTATACTATTAAATGTGATTTACAAGAAATACCGAGAGATGATTTTTTATACAAAGAAGGTATGCAGTGGGGAAAACCCAGTGTAGACCAGCTCATGGAATTCATGTTTGATGCTTACAATAAAAAAATAAGATATATGGATCATACGAAAACCCGAATGCTCACGTGTAAAAAAAATGTTTTACAAGAATTCATCGTTAATGTAATTAGTCATGAAGATAATGAGTCCAGTAAGAATAGCTCCGGAAGTCAGAGACCCCTTTTGAGCGATTAACATGGCAACAATTTCATCAACGGGTCCTACATTTGTTGGTTTTTTAAAAACTTCTGGAATGATTTGCGATATAGCGAGGTAAAGTGCCATTGATATTATAACGGGTCTGAGTGTTTCCTGATCTAACATTATTATTATAACAATATATTTATTTTTTATGACTATTATTATGTTTTTTGCAATATATTCCACACGTTGATTTAAAAGAGCATCGTTTACCACTCATTGTTATAGCCTGACATGTAATATTCTTATGTCGATTTACTATGTGTTTATCTGGAACCATATCTAAAAAAACTATTTTACTTTTCTCTCGTTTGTCATTGTACTTTTTATGAGATTCTCTAAGCTTATGAATACTTCTCACAAATTGTTCACATTTTTCCGGTTGGTTTTTGTATAGACCTCTAGCAATATCTAAATCATTTTTTTCATACAACATGTTCATTTATGTTTTGGTTTTGATTCCTGATATATATTACATATTTTGCAACTGAGGTTAAAAAAATACACATAATTATAACATTACATGTAAAATAATACCATATATATTCATATATACCCAAAAATGTTGTTAATAACATGGTAAAAATAATATATACTATGTACACAATAATACCGTAAATATTATTATTTTGTGTGCTATGTAATGGTAATATACATGCTAAACAGTTAACTACAGATATGATATTATCATATATAAGTGTATAATATATACTGATTATAACAATAAATAAATTCAACCAGTATACAATATCCAGTTTGAATATTTGGTATTCAGGTTGTTCTTGATTTTGACTTTCGATAGTGGGTAAAACTTCCAATACATTTGGTCTTTCTTCTTCGTGATTTATACCTATAACACGAGTTCCATCCGGTTGTCTAACTTCATTATAGTACATAAAAGAATAAATTGTTTTTCTTTTATGTATATTAATATTAAATGTAAAGGTAGATGTTACATATGCGATAATCCACTCGAACCTTATGTAAAAAGTAATAATTGGCAGGTAAGAGATTTAGTCAGGTTTTATAAAAGAAATGTATCACCGTTATTTTGTTACAATAATGTAATTTTTTACAAAATTTATAAACTAAAAGCTAAAAAAATATGTTATAGTTGTTTTAAACATGGAAATAAAAAAATAACATGTGAACAATTGCGTAGACGTGAATCTGGTCAGTTTAATTATTTTAATCGAATACCTTCTTTATCCGAAAAAGATATCAATAGTTGGTTTCAAAAATTATATAAATACATTAAAAAAAAATATGATAAGGATAGACCTATACCAAATTTTTATGAAGAAGATATTTAAAAAATATATACGTATGTAATAGTATGTGCGACGCAGTATCGGGTCCGAATACAGGAGCAATAATATCTTTAAATGCTATAGGAAAACAAGATACTTACCTTATCGAAAATGATACAGAAAAGTCCTTCTTTAAATATAATTTAAAACAACATTCAAACTTTACAAAGTTTCATAAAAGTACTAAAGTTATAAAACCAGGTGACGCTTCACCTTCATGGCCATTTAACAAAACAATAAAAGTCACTTTAAACCCGAGAAATATGGGTGATCTTCTATCTAATATGTATATATCGTTAGAATTACCAACGCTAACAATTGATAACCTGGGTGATTCTCCAAATTATAACTACACAGATCAGGTCGGAAGACATTTATTTAAATCCATAACAATGCGTATTGATGAAATGATAGTTGAAAAGTATCACGCAGATTGGGGTATTATTTATGACGAATTATATCTTGATGAATCCGAAAAAAGAACCAAAAGATATACAATAAATAGAAATATCGCAGAAGATACGTCTATAGAAAACATTAGTCTATCACGAAAAAAATCAAAGGTTTTTATACCTATACCATTTTTCTTTTCGCGAAAATACGAAAGTGATGAATACGAAACAAATAAACCAAATAGACCTTATTTTCCCTTATGTGCTATACACAAACAAAAAATAGAATTCGAAATCGAGTTTAACCCACAATCTTTTTTCACGGATTACCCCAGTAATATATCATTAGACTCTTTCGATATAGTTACCGAAGAAATATCAATAGACCCGAGTGAAAAAGTTTACATTAAAAATAATAAATATAATTTTATAACAGATATTGTTAAAAAACACCCTACATTAGAAATAAACCCGGGTGAAGTTGATAAAAAAATTGAAATAGTTGCAAACATACCCGTTAAAACACTAAATTGGTTTATTAGAAAAGAAAAATTTGAAAATGAGACTATAGCTCGAGAACCGAGTCAAGATAATACAACTGTAGATGGTTTATATACTTTTCATAACAGGTATAATATGTCTACACAAGATACTTATACTATACTAAATGAATTCTTTCACCCACCCATGCATTCTGCTAAAATACACGTAAACGGAGAAAATGTACCAAATATTCAAGATAGTGATCATAAGTATTTTAAATACACTGTTCCATTTACAAGTCGTTTATCTAGACCGTTCAGAAATATATACACGTATGCATTCTCGATGAATCCGATTAATGTGGAATCATCGGGAAGCTTGGACTTTACACAGTTACGTTCAAATAGAACTACTTTGGATATAAAAATGGTTCCTGATCTTACAGATACATATAACCTTCACATGTATTATGTTGGTTATCAAACATTTACCTTTGAAAATGGTTTCATGTCACTTGCTTATTAAATAATTGTTTTTTATGTTCTTTTATGTAGTCAATAATGTTATTTTTTATACACCATCTAATAAAATTTAACTGTGCAACAGTTGTACTAATTTTATTATTTGTACCCGGTATCGTATAATCTATTTTTGAAGATCGACAAAATGGATCAAATAATTTTTTACTATACCCATCTAAACTAGATTTATACGAACAGTGAACACTGAATATTTTACCATCACCCGTTTTATATGATAAATTATTTTTTTTACAATAATTTGTAATAAACCATTCGAGGTTACGCAATGATATACCACCAGATTTGTTTAGTATCTGATTAAGAATATCTCTATTATTTTCATGTTTATAAAAAGTATCTATAGAATGTAATAATATAGTAGATTTATTCATATTCTATAGACATGTACCTAAAACTTTAAACTATTTTTCATAAATAATCGAATGGATTATCGTCTATTTCTTTTACAGAAATATTCTCATCGTACGTTTTCATATTTTTCAATACTATTTTGTTTGTATCTTGTCCATTGACAACGGAAATATTCTGACTTTTATGGTTACTACAATAATCACCACAACCTTCTTGTTTGGGAGACATACAGTAACAACCACGTGTGTATCTGTTATTTTTACCATTTGCACCTTTTATACCTCTACATATAGGGTCATGATCTAAGCAATCTCTTATAGTATTGAAAGGTATTTTAGTAATTATGGACCATGATTCTAAGGTCGCATAAATAATTTTATTAGACTGTTTTTCTATATCACTCTTAATTTGTTTTATAGTATTAAAACTTAATATATCACATATAATATCTTTGTGACATACTTCACTAGTTTTAAAATCTAGGAGACTTTCAATATGTGGTCTCTTTGATAAAAGTTTTGTATAGACTTTACTAAGAACTTTATTAGAATATATTTTTATACTTTCATCCATAGCTTCTTTGATGTTTAATGGTAAATACATAACTATACTTATAATTAAACGTTTTTATTTTTTAACTACCTTTGCCCACATATCTGAAATTTTCCTCTGATTAGGATCAATTATATTTTTATTTTTTTTATCTGGTTTATTTTTTGTTATAAGTTCCCCAAATATTTCTTCCTTAACATTTTCAAATAAAGGTTCTATTAAATCACAAACGGGATTCAAAAACTTATTCAAAAAATAATAAGGGTAATCTATCGGTAAATTATTTTCTTCGACATATTTTGGATCTTCTGCTTTTTCATAAGCTTTTGCACGTGGATCATGAGTTTTCACAAGAATATATGGAACACGATCACCTGATTGTGGTTCCGACCCTGGCTGTCTTTCTCTCATCTTGTTTCTGACCTGGACGTGTGATAGATTTTCAGATTTATAAGAATCACTTAATTGTTGTGAAAGTATTAGTTTCTCGTTAGGTACTTCACCTTCTAATAACTCTATTGCACGTTGCATGGCGAGAGATTTAGGTGGTCCTGTATCACTGCTCTCTAAAATAACGTCAAGTAACTCTTTACATACCTCTCGCATATGTGGTGTATTATCTCTTCTAACTAATTGGAGACCCTTAACATCTATATAGTCCATGTTCATATTACCATCTTTACCCTGTGTCCAGAGTTTCGCAGCATACCTTTTCTTTGAATACAAAAAATATGGGCAATATACTTTCTCAAGTTCGAGATTGTTTGGTTTTTTAAATAAATGTGTACATTCGGACGCCGCGCGTTCACCAAGTTCCCAACTATACTTTATAGCTTCTTCACCTTTACGTTCACCGACATCAAATTCAACCATAACAGAATCGGTATCACCATACCTTACCTTTGCACCAGGGTAATTTTCCTCGACGTATTTTTTTGTATCGTCAATCATCATTCTCCCCTTTCGAGTTACAGAAGACGCAATTGGTACACATGGTAACATACCCTTGGATGCACCGGTGAAACCATATACGGAATTCATGGATACTTTATACGCCAACTGTTTACCATTATACATCTGTTGAAGAGATCCCGTCGAATTTGCCATATCTTTCTTTGCTTGTTTTCTGAATTGTTTCAACTCGAGTAAAATACTTGGTAATAAACTGGGTACATTTTGTACAAATTTAAATTTACCAAAGGTTTCAATCTCCAAATCAGGGTAATTAATCTTATTTTCATACTTAGCATCCATTATGAGTGTTGAATAGCACAGATTGTGTGCCATCATTATTGAAGGATATAACGCTTCAAAATCAAGTGCAGTTATAGGTGTGTAATATGCACCCTTTTGAGCATCGAGAACGGTTGCACCTTCGTATCCTTCTACCATACCTTCACCCCATGCAATTGTTGGAACAATGTAACCCATTTCCCTAGCTTTTTTAGTAAGTTGACTAAACACTTTAATTTGTTGACCTCTTTCTACTAGGTAAGAAAGAGGTACCCACGTCGCTTTTGCCATCTCGAGTAAGTTTATAAGTATACACAACTTAGATAAAAGTTTATGTGGTAATAAGGTATCTTTTATACAATATTCCGCGACCTCTCGTAATTTTACAGGATCTTCTTCAACAAAACGCGCAAACATTTCCTTAACGGGCATATCTATTTTGTTATCACCCAAATATAATTTAGATACGTTATCAAGTTTATAGGAATCAAGTTTATAACCCTTTTTTACTTCGTGAAATAAATCAAAAATAAATCGACCAGGTAAAGGTAATAATTTGAGTTCGTTATCACCCAGGGCACTTGAAGAAAGTTTCTTTGGTTTTATACTACACGTATATTCCCGAAATTTACTCATATTAAAAAAATTAGAACTACACTTCAACTTCTTAGCGCGAGTAATAATATAATGCAAATCAAACCCAAATATATTCCAGCCAGTTATTATATCAATATCCATTTTTTTTATGTAAACACTAAACGCTTCTAGCATTTCACGTTCACTTGGATAACTCAGTATAGTACAACCTTCTAAATCATCATCTGTTTTTTTATAACAGAAACAGGTCTTATCATAGGGTACATCTTTACCGAATGTACAAAGAGATACAGCGATCTGAAAACAACAGTCTCCATCTATATTTGCATCAGGGAACTTACCAGTTGAACTATTACATTCAATATCGAGAGAACATACAACGAAAGGTGCCGTTTCGGGATTATCAACAGGTTTTAATTTTTCCCAGTTCAAACAAAATTTATCAATGTCAACATTTGCGATATTATTGTCTTCACAATCATCACCAGAGTCAAGCCATCCAGTAGACTGTATACCACTCAAGTGCATTAATCTCAGGACGGGATCTAAATTAGATTCGAATACCTTTAGTTTAGTAACTTCATCAGGTAAAGTTTTTTTAAGTTTATACGAAGTAGTTCTACGTTCAGATAAAGTTTCAAATATAATTCTCATAAAACTAAACTCCTCATTGTTTTGAAATCCCCATACATCCTTTGCCATAACTATATCATATTCGATATTAAAGTCAGGACACAGTTTACATATTTTATTGTGCCATATAGAAGCCCATGATTTAGAATCTTGGCGCGGGAGTTTAACGTAAAAGTAAGGTTTAAATTCGGTAGTAAGACAGACTGATTTACCATCCCGCGTTTTACCAAATATACTTACCAAGTGCTTATTATCATCTTGGTCATCGTTTGCTTCCCATGTAAGAGCTTGAAAAACAACCATATTTCTTAATACGTTATAGCTCAATTTTTTTAATATACTATATTAATAAATATGTCAGCTGCTTTGATTGACCTCGTATCGGTCGGTGCCCAAGATGTCTATATCACAGGCGACCCCCAAGTTTCTTTTTTCAGACAAAACTATAAACGTCACACCAATTTTTCTATTAAACCAGAACGTCTCGATTACATCGGTACATTCAAATCAAGTAATGAAGTTTCTATCCCAATTCGATCCAAGGGTGATCTTTTAAGCTACATCTGGATTGAAAATGCTAATATCAACAGTAACAATAGCAACGATTCCCTTTTTAAATCCGCGAATGGAACATCGGATGACACTTCTCCAACCGAATTCTCTTTGTGGATCGGTGGTCAGGAAGTTACAAAACTGGATTCACTTTTCATTAATACCGTACACAATACGTTGTATAATGAATCACAAGCGAAGGCGACGTGTGCCGTAACTACACAGGATACAGGTGATAATGCATCTACAGGGAGTTACGTGATTCCATTCTTTTTTAGCGAAGACTGGACTAAATCGCTCCCACTTGTCGGTCTTCAATATCACGAAGTTGAAATTCGAATTAAGTGCAGAAATGGAACTTTTGCTCCATCGTTACCCCCAAAAGTGTACGGTTCCTACATATTCCTCGATACCGATGAACGAGAATTCTTTTCCCAACAAGAACATGAAATTCTTATCACACAAACACAGTTTCAACCAATGACCGATACGGACACATCCATAGATCTTACATACTTCAATCACCCAGTAAAAGCCGTTCACATAGCAGCTGGTCTCAGAGACACTACCGCGTATAGTTTCCCAAGTGCATCCATGTTTATTAACGGAACACCACTCTTCGAAAATATGTCAGGCGAGTACCATAGAAATGTCGTTCCATCGAGACACTGCTCTATACTTAATAATACAATTGACGAAGAACAGATATATACCTGGCCAATGTGTCTTACCATGAACAAGTCTCAACCAACAGGAAGCTTAAACTTTTCGCGTATTGATAATGCTAAAATAACAATTACCGGTGCAATTACAGCTGGTAATGTTGCCATGGTTAGAGCGTATGCGGTCAACTATAACATTCTCAGGATTAAGAATGGTATGGGTGGTGTTGCGTTTGGTAACTAAAACGAAAATAAAAAATTTATAAAGTACCCGTCGAACCAAAGCCGCGATTAGCACGCATGGTTGGTTTCAATTCACTCACTTCTTGTACAAAAGGTGTCATACACTTTTCTAAAATTAATTGAGCAATTCTTTCACCTTGTTTAATTTCGTAAGGAATAGTCCCGAGATTAAATAAGTTAACTTTCAATTCACCGGTATAATCAGGGTCGATGACACCAGCACCGACATGAATCCCATATTTTACAGATAAACCCGATCTTGGTGCGATACGTCCATAACACCCATGTGGTACAGTTGCACATATACCCGTACTAACGATTTCTCGAGAACCTGGTTCAAGAACCATATCGTTTAAACTATACAGGTCATAACCCACAGAACCAGGTGATGCGCGTGTCGGTAAAATAGCATCGAGTGTTAATCGTTTAATTTGGAGAGTTGTTTCAGACATTTTTTATTTATTTATAAACCGATTTCTTTATTACAATTAAAAGTGATAAAATACATAACAATATAAATATTTCACTAACTGTTACGTTTCTTTCTATATAAGGAATTTTAAACGCTTTATAATTTTTAACGTGACATAATGTTTTTTCACCTCTACTTATAATAAATGGAGACACAAATTTAACTATAGAAGGACACGTAGTACCCGAATCATCTCTAGCAACACCCTTTTCTCCACCCATAACACCTTCTTCATCTGCCCAAAATGAACTTTTTTTATCGACCCGTTTTTTTAAATTTTTAACATTATTTGTATCAATATCTAAATACGTTCGAAATTTATGATTCAATATTTTTTGTGCCCCTTCGCGTGTTATAAAATAAGCCGCAACAGACCCTGTAAAAATATTAGGTCTCGTCCATTTATTTGAACATAAACCATCGCAGTGTAAAAGTAACATCTCCCAATCTCTATCGTTAAGTTTATCACGTAAGTACATAACATTATCAAAAAGGGGGTATGCGTCGTCTTCGAGTATTAACGCGACTTCATTTGTATCGTTATCTAAAAAATAATGAATGGCTTTTAAATGACTCGACGTTGCTCCAATAACCGGACCGGGTATAAAATGTTTATAAAACGAGTGGAAATGTTTATCATATATACTTTTGGAAACATCTTTTCTATAATTACCAGGTATACGTACTGGGTATATACCAACACCGTTTAGTTTTTTCTCTTGAGATTCATAACGTTTCTTTTGTTCATCCAAATTAATAACGTATGTATTAAATTCCATATAATTTAGATATACATTATAATTTAGATTTCATTGCAGCAAAAATAACCCACGCAATAACAACATCTACTGAATAATGTTCTCTCGATGCAATAGAAAAAAGAGATGTAATGAATGGCCAAACCGGCCATAAAGGTGATCCCACGTGATATGAAGACACTATATTAAAAGCACTATGTCCCGAAAATATATAATCGTTACAAAAACCAAAAGGTGGTTTTAATTCACATTCTTTAGACGAAGGAATGGTCGTAACATAATTAGATAAAGCTCTAAATGAAAACATAAGAATTAACATTGATAAATAATTACCTTTTTTAGACCTTGACCATAAATTCCACGAAAAAAGAACAAATAAAATAGGAATAATCAATATATAATCACCTATTTTATGATACTTTTCTAAATTTGGTAACGCATCAAAACCAATATCATAAACATTTTCACCTTCCTTAACATTTCTTTTATACGAAGCATGATAACCAATTATTATATTAAGTAAAAGAGAAAGTAAAAGTATAAAAAATAATTGCATGATTTATAATAGACTGAGAAATATATTTAAAAGTAATACTTTATACTAAAATAGATCATGAGTTTGAAAATTATTATGGGTAATATGTTTTCTGGAAAAACGTCCGAACTTATACGACGTTTAAAACGATACAAAGTTATAGGAAAACGTATTCTCGTATTAAATTCAAGTCTCGATACGAGATCAAGTGATGAAGTTTTAAAAACACATGATAATTCAAAATTCGAATGTTTAAAAGTTAGTAATCTAGAGGAAGTTGATTTTTCAGGTGTTGACGTTATCGCAGTGGACGAAGCACAGTTCTTTTCCGGTCTAAAATCATTTGTTGAAAAGGTACTCACAGACAATAAAACTATACTCTTAGCAGGTTTAGACGGTGATTATAAACAGGAAAAATTTGGGGAAATTATAGATTGTATACCACTCGCCGATAAAGTTTTCAAAATAACGGCTATGTGTATGGAATGTATGGACGGAACCCATGGACCATTTACAAAACGTATAGTCGATTACGAAGGTAAAAATTTAATAGGGGGTAAAGAAATGTATAAAGCCGTGTGTAGAAAACATCTTTAAAATTTAGTATACAATAACAAATGCACTTGAAAGAATTAAAAAATCATGTGCATGTGTTACAGGAAGAATTCGAAAAAATTCCCAATACATTCATACGAGATGAACCTAGATTGGAAGGTGAATGGGTAGGATCAAAACATTTACAGGAAGTTGTTTCTTTATATGCAAAAGGTAATCACGGTTGGCTCAAAGGAGGACAGGATCACGTTTTTGATAAATGGATTAGTTGGCCTCTTATTTGGGGTGGTAAACCTGTACCAGGTAATTGTGCAATATGCCCCAAGTCATTTGCTATACTTTCACAAATAAAGGGAATACACGTTGCAGGATTTTCGCTCATGAAAAGTGGTGTTGTTTTAAAAGAACACGTAGATGAGGTAGGCGAAAAATATATATTTACGTACCATTTAGGAATAAAGTGTCCCGAAAAGTGTATATTACACCATTCAGAAATGGGTGATATAACAGAAGAAAATGGGAAACATATTATTATGAATGCTCGTAAAAAACACTGGGCAGAAAATCAATCAGACGAGGATAGAATTATTCTGTACATGGAAATATATTCTTAATATATTATAAAACAATGAATAAAGATCCCAGATTAACCGATACACAAAAAGTTTTATTTGCACTACCAACACTAACTCTCATATTTCTCATATTACTCATACTATTAAACAAAAAAATCAGGCGCAGTCCAGGTGTATATATATCACTTGCATTATCAGCTATTCATTTATATCATCACTACACCCTCGCTAGATTACAAAATAAAGTATAAATGTATATAATAAAATATGTTCATGATCGAAGAACCTTATGGAATATCAGAGTTTCAAGCTTGGTTAATATCAATTACGTTAGGAATGGTATTAATAAGAAGAAAAATTCGTGGTGAAAAATATATTAAGTAATATAAATGAAGGTTCGTTTACAAAAAAGTCCACTTTTTAATAAAAAGTATAGAGTTACTTTTGAAAATGGCAGAGTCGTTGATTTTGGTGCAAAAGGGTATTCGGATTATACAAAACACGGAAATCCCTTACGTATGCGTTCATATGTAACTCGACACGGTGGTTACGTTCCTCATATGGTTCAGAAACAGACAGATCCTAAACTCGTTCATTTAAATATGCTCGATGTTGTTAAAAGCGATAAAGAAAACTGGGGTAAAACAGGTTTTTATACCGCGGGGTTTTGGTCTCGTTGGCTCTTATGGAGTCACCCAGAGTTAGAAGGTGCCAAAAAAATAATAACAAAAAAATACGGTTTATCTTTCAAATAAATACGTGATTTTTAAGTTTGAAATATATAATCAAACATCAAAATCACTCTTCTTTGGCTTCATCTTTTTTAGCAAATCGTTTTTTCGTATCCATGCTTATTAAATACGAAGTAAAACACCATGATATACACGAGAGTAATAAACCCATCAAAATGGGGGGTGGTTTAAAGGGGAAACTAAAAAGTTTCATTGATACCATGAAACAACATAAACAACTGAAAATTCTTTGTATGAGTGTAATATTATCGTACGTTTCCGACATTTATAATGTACTTAGAAAAAATTATCAGTTCTGTATAGTTTAGCCTGGAAAGAACCAGTTTGTCCTAAAACTGACACGGACTCGTTACCATATATTTCCTGACACCCAATATCATCCATACAATCTCTATTATCTATGGTTATAGGAAGTGAATATAATTGGTCACCTGGTGTTGTTGTGTAATAATTGTACCTATCACGTCTACCTCGAACTTCTTTTCCGTATATAGGTAAAGTTTCTTCATTTTCACCGACAAGAACACCCATTTGTTGAATATGACCAGGTTTATATTCTTTGATTGGCGGACTTCTGTATTCTTTTTCCATTGGTATTTCTACTGGGACTTGAACTGGTACATGAACTGGTACTTTTTTACTTACAATAATTGGATTACGCATTTGGTAAATTATAATAACTGCAAGTATAATTAATGCAAAACCCAAGAGTTTCTGCTTTGTCTTAATCTTCATTTGTATATACAAATATTATTTCTTACCGAGTAAGGGTTTAAGTGGAGTGAGATCTATTCTTTGTAATCTAAATTGAACGACTAACCAAAGAAAAAATAAACCACTTTTTAATAAATTGTTCGCATCTGTATCATCCATTACATATATTGGACCCATAACTTTACCAAAAAATGTATTATCTTTTTCTTCACCAGTTATCGCCATCTCAAGTTGTGTCAGTGCGCATGTATCATCATTAACTGACCAGTGAAAAAATATAAATGGTACAAGAAGTGAATAAAATTCTAAGTTTTGTTTATTGCTGGTAAATGGTATCACGAGCATAGTAACAAAAAAAGTCAAGTGGACAAAAAATATAATGTTCATATCTATTAGTATGAACGAAGAAAAGAAACTGCCTAAAATATGGCACGTGCAACAGGAGAAAATTCTTAAATCTTGGGGTGAAGCTGCTGCGTGTTATAGATACATGCACTACCAGGCATATTGTTCATATAAAAATTTGAGTATGAAATTTACTATACCACTTATAATTGTAAGTACAGTTACAGGTACTGCTAACTTTGCACAAGAAACATTTCCACCGTCTGTACAACCTTTTGTACCATCGGCTATCGGCGGTCTAAATTTAATCACAGCCATCGCAACTACTATTATGCAATTCCTTAAAATTAACGAACTTATGGAAGGTCACCGCGTTGCCTCTGTACAATACGGTAAAGTTTCACGAACAATACGTCTCGAACTAACTTTACCTCTCACCGAAAGAACATTAAGTGGTACAAATATGATTGAAAATATGCGTACAGAATATGATCGTTTAATAGAACAGTCACCAAATGTTCCACAAAAAATGATAGATTCATTTGAAAGAGAGTTTCCAGATGATAATGTATTCTTCAAACCAGAAATTATGCATATTCAACCAATTATACCATTCAAGGCGATACAGGAAAGTAAAGTCATAACCAAGTTAAAAGATGCGGTTACCGGTGTAGCAAAACGCGAATTAAAAGAGGAACTTGAAAGTATCCGAGGTAATATCAAATCGGCTAAGAAAACTATAAAGTCAGATATCGAAGGGAAACAACAACGTATTAATGAAATTTCAGATTTAAAAGGTAAAGGTCTCGTAAGTTTGAAAGGTGATTTAATGAATGAATTACGCCGTCGAACAGAGTTAATGGAAGTTGTCACGGAAACACCAGTGGCTGAAGATAGTGATGAAGATGATAAAGAATTAAAAACAGAATCAGATAAACGTAAATCTATATTAGAAAAAATAATTATAGAATCACCGAAAGACGATTTGAAAGATAAGCAACCATAACAAAAAGTGCTAAGTTAAAGAATCCAATACACATAACGTAAGGAAATAACTTCCTTTTGATAGGATCTATAACACGCTTTTGGAGTGCGTCATTATTCAAAACTAAATCTAGAGCTTGATTAGTAAGGTCGTCATCATCGGACATATGGATTCCTTTGTTATTATAAAAAAACAAAAAAAAAGTTATGAATTATCACTACGCGACAATGAAATAAATAATTTAAAACGATGTTTAGATGAAGGTAAAAATATTTTTTTATGTGGGGCAGCTGGATGCGGTAAAACGTTTATCCTGAAAAATGTTCTGGATGAAACTAACAGTGTAGAAATATGGGATGAACCCATGCGTAAAAAAGATATATATTTAGACACGATCAAAAAATCAAACATGTACGCATATATAGAAGATTACGATTCAGATTTACATACATACAAACATATTGTGGAATCGGTTTCTGATGGTAATACTGTTACAAATAAACAATTAATAGTTACATCAAGGAATGTTTATTTCATGGAAAACTTTACAACTCTGATTATACAAAGATTAAAACCTGAAAAAATAGCTACTCTTAAACCAAAACATATTAATACTTTATTAGCAGCACATAAATGTAAAGGTAACATTCACAACTACTTTCACTATTTAGACTATACGGGCGAAAAAGATATTTTTAAAACACCAAAAGAAATTGTTACGGGTATTTTATGTGATTCCAGTGATATAAATATAACAGACTCTATTCACGAACATGGTCATATTTGGTCGATCATAGAAGAAAACTATCCAGATGCAATATTAGAGAATTATGATAAAATAGCATACTCTTTAACAAATGCAGATATTTTAGATACGGAAATATATCACGGAGATTGGGATATAATGCCTTATTTTGTATTACACGCTATAAAAATACCAAAAAAATATTTCGTTAAACAAATTGATCCAGAAAGTTTACGACCCGGTAGATTCTGGACTAAATACGGAAATCAAAAAATGAGACAGCAAAAGATTAGAGGTATACAAGTTAGGTCACCAATAGGTTTGGGACAAGGTGAATTTATGCTTTTACGAGAATACGCAAAAAAAGGTAATGTTTCGCATTTTAAAAAATATAATTTAACACCCCAAGACTTTGATGTAATGAATCATTTAGCAATACAAAATAAACTTAAACAACGTGAAGTTACAAAAATAAAAAAGTTGATTAAAGAAGAAATAGAAAGTTAAACTAATAACTATGTCTACAACCACTAACACGGATGATGATGAAGATTTTAAAATCACACGTGTTATCGGTAATGAAATACTATACTACGGTGAAATCACGAACGAGGATATTCTCGAATTTATAGAAGAGTTTAAGAAACTCGAAATTAAACTTCTTAAACAAAAAGCGGAACTTATTGGATACGAACCCGTTATCCGAATACATATATGTAGCGGAGGTGGTGACTTATTCGCGGGTCTGAGTGCAATGAACATTATCGAAAAATCGCGCGTTAAGGTCGTCACGATCGCACAGGGTGAGTGCTGCTCGGCAGCAACGTTCCTCCTTTTGGGTGGACACGAACGTCTCATTGGTAAAAATGCACACGTTCTCATCCACCAAATATCCACGGGTGGATTTTGGGGGAAATATGAGGAAGTTAAGGATGAAATGAAAATGTGTGATAAACTCATGAACATGGTTAAGAAAACGTATACAGAAAAAACGAGTATTCCTGATAAACAACTTAAGAAACTTATGAAACGTGACGTTTACCTCGACCCTAACGAGTGTATCAAATACGACGTCGTTCGCGGTCTTGACTAATATCGACGCGTCGTTTATAAAGACCAATTATGGTCGCAATTATTAGAAACAAACAAAGTGTATTCGCGTTTAGCGGTATAACTGTATTTTCTGGAGGTTTGAGTCGTTCCATTCTGCTATAGTCGACGACGGGTATTTTATCCGCCATACTCTACTATACCTGAATAAAAATTTCAATCACAAAAAACACAGTTAGAGATTTTTATATATTATTATTTAAATGAAAAGAGTTGCTATTGATATCGACGAAGTTCTCGTCTCGTTCGTTAAACCTATGGCAAAGTTCCGTGGATATAAAATGCCGACCACCCAAAAGTACCCCTACGTCTATAGAGATATGTTTAATATTACCGAACCCCAATCGCGTAACATGGTCCATGATTTTTACGAATCCGAGGCGTTCGCGAAACTTAAACCAATCCCGGGTGTGTGTAAACAAATGGGACATTTACGCAAACACGCCGATACTATGTATATAGTCACGGGTCGCCAAAGTTACGCGCGTGAACAAACCGAGAAATGGCTCGAATACTGGTTCCCCAATACATTCGATGATCTTATCATGACCAACAGTTATACGGATCACGAAATCGAGAAACACGAAATCTGTCGAAGTCTTGCCCTCGACTCGATCATAGACGATAGTTTTGACGTATGTACCAAATGTAACCGTATCGGTATCGACGCGTATAACATTGTAGGGTACGGTAACATACGGTACCCGTGGGCTATACAATCGAATATGCAGAGAGTTTGGGGTTAATATTTAATTAATACAATACCCGAACCACCTTTACCACCATCATTCGTAGGTACACCTTCTGGTGTGGTTTGACCACTGTTACCGTCACGCGTACCACCACCACCACCACCCGTATGGTCCACACCTTTCTCTCTTACACCTTCCGCAGTACCCGCATTATTACCACCACGTCCACCACCACCTTGACCACCGGCACCACCACCGGTTCCGGTTTGGCTACAACCACCACCACCACCCGCAAACCAACCACTTACCCCGTACGTCGTTCCAAACACTGTCGATTTATCTAGACCCGCACCCCCATAACCGCCTACACTGTTACTTGGTGATCCCTGACCAGCCGCGCCAGCGCCACCACCACCACCACCGGCCCAATTACTATTTCTACCGTTACCACCCGCATTACCTTGTCCAGATGTACCATTATAACCACTAGTAGCATCACCACCACCACCACCACCAGAACCACCGGTTGATGCCACCATTCCACTATATGATGCACCTCTACCACCACCAATTGCATTAGAAAATCCCGTAAACGTTGTATTGTTACCACTATATGCAGTAGTACCTGCGGAGTAATCACCACCAATACCACCGTCACCAACAACAATTGTTTTTTGTCCCGATATGGATTGGTTCGTATGGTGTAAAAGACCACCGGCACCTCCACCACCACCAACTTGTTTACCTCCACCACCACCACCGGCGACCATCAAAATGTCTACCTTTGTTAAAGAATTCGCGGGTGTCCAAGTATATGTTGTTTTTGTACCCACTGTTAATGAAGGTGTAGCCAATACACCCCACGTATATGTACCCGCTGGTGTATCAGAGTATACACGAAACGCAATCGCCGCTGCAGAAACAGATGCATCACTGTATGGATTACCACTATCGGCGAACAACCCGTGGTGGAATGCAATTGTACCACCAGGAAAAAACTGTTTCGCATAGTTCCAAAACTTAAGGTTCTTAATCAAACCGTTATAGTCTTCACCAATTTTTATCATCTTCGCACCCGACGCGATCGTCGGGGTTGTTTGTGATATTAAATCACCGTTCACGTATAAATTACTCGTCGTCCCGTCGAAGTTTGTCGCTATAGTATATTCACCCGAAACGGTCGAGTTTGCGACCAGTGCGTGTGTACCATACGTAAGTAAGATACCACTATTCGAATCCGCCACGTTTATAGATGACGCACCACCCATACCGGAATGGTGTTGACAATAATAGTAAAGTGTACTTGGTGCATTCGCGGGAACCACAAACTGACTCGATGCGCCACTACTTCCCGGTGTTCCTGTCGTCGTCCACCCACTCGTGTATTGAGACCCACTCGCATGTGTCCCATTACTCGTTGTCGATAAACGTATAGGGTGTCCCGTATTTGTAGACGTTGCTTGTGTAAACGTATACGTACTCCCACGTATAAACGTGAGTGTAGGCGTTTCTACCCCGCTTATGTAATATTTATTTACACCCGAATTCCTCGTTCCATCACTCGTAGATGATAACGAAAGGATGTGTCCGCTAATTTGATTGAACGTATACGTCAAACCTCGAATCACGGAAAGTGAAGCTTGTTGAACACCGCCTATACTAAATTTACCACCCGAAAACGTCACATTAAATGTACTCGTAGTCGATCCCGTCACGTTAATCAAACCACCCATACCCGCGGTCGTACTCGATTTATAGTACAATGTGTCGGGTGCCGATAAAGGTACCACGAACGTCCCGGTCGTGTACCCACTCGTATATTGCGTACCATCACTCGCGGTTGCGATTTGGAGAACGTGTGAACCATTCGACGCGTTCGTTTGGTCGAACGTATACGTGTTTCCACGTACCATCGAAAGGGTCGGTCTTTGTGTTCCACCAATATAGAATCCGGAACCACCACTAACGTGGGTTCCATTACTCGTCGTAGATAACCGTAAAGGGTGGGTCCCATTTGATGTGTCTACTTGGTTAAACACGTACGTTTCTCCGCGTA
>Ga0315315_10000479_pt1 | contig 33522 bp, 25 predicted proteins | sample M140m3416metaG_FD_203699 | JGI IMG/M metagenome (GOLD analysis project Ga0315315, IMG submission 203699) | Ammonia-oxidizing marine archaeal communities from Monterey Bay, California, United States - M1 40m 3416 | ecosystem: Environmental > Aquatic > Marine > Intertidal zone | place: USA...
TTTATAGTTTTAAATGTCAAAGTAGTAATTGGTCTTGTAAAGCAAACACAGGTATACCAACCCTAAAAAATTACCCATCCCAAGAAGAAATGGCTCTAATGAGTGGTTCCGATTATAAAAATCAAGCGTGGTATGAGACTTCACAAGATTATGATGATTTTCTTACAAAATACTATAATGAAACAGGTGTCTGTGAACAACAACCAAACGTACCTTTTAATTGGGTTTCTATAGGCTAGGTAGTCTTAATAACCTCCAACTCAACTTCAGGATAATCTTTCATAGCCTCTTTTACTGAGTTAATATGTTTATCTTTATCTTCCCAGAACTTGATAGATTTACAAGTTTTGTATTTATCTAAAATTTTCCTAACACGATTTCCCTTATCTCGGTCATCACCATCAATTAAATAATAACCCTCAAACTCATAACCTAACTCATTAAGTAATTTTTTTAAAGAATCTTTAACCTCCACAATTCTATTAGACAAAATTAGGAATAACCCATCTGGGTCATAATTCATTGTTCTTAGATAATCTTCTCTTGTTTTTTGGATTAATTTAAAATTTAATTTTGGGTCTAAACTTTCTTTTTGGTCTAGATATTGTATTGTTTCTTTGTATGGTAGTTCGACAATTGTATTATCGAAGTCAAATAGGTATATATTCATAGTACAAAGATACAATATTTTTTTAAATGAATCTATATATGTTATGTTTAATTTTTTTAGTTAAATTAAGTATTTATTTAATATGAATAATTTATTTGAAATATCACCCGAAGAAAAAAATAGAATTAGGGGTTTACATGAAGGTTATAAAACTATTCATGGCACCATTAGTTTATTAACTGAACAATCAGATAGAAAACTTAAAGGTGTGGTGAAAGATGCAAAAACCAAAGAACCAATACCGTTTGCTAATATATTTGTGACCGAAAACAATACAAATGGAACTACATCTGATAATGAAGGTAAATTTGAACTTACAGGGATAAAACCAGGACAAACAGTAACTATAAGTTTTGTTGGATATACCAATAATGTCATTAGTGATGAAATAATTACAAGTAGACAAAGGAGTGCAGTTTCAGATTTTCTTCTAGAACCCGGAACACAATTAGGTGATGTGGTAGTAAAAGGAGAAAAGGAAGTTGTTCAGGGGTGTATGGACCCTAAGGCAAAAAACTATAATCCAAAAGCCTGGGTTGATTGTAAGGGTAATAAATTTAAGGACGCAAAATATACTGTTAAAGATGGTGAAGCAACTATAACTTTATCGGAGGGAGATTACGACATTTCATGTTGTGAATATTATAAAGGATGTCATGAGGAAGACGCTAAAAATTATTATAAAAAAGATAAGGAATTAGTAAAAGTTGAAAAAGAAGGTAAGAAGGTCAAAGCCTGTAAATCTTGTTGTAAAAAATATTCCCAAGGTTGTACTGACCCAGCAGCTTTAAATTATGATGAGAATGTAGAAAAAGGTTGTAAAGAAAACAAATGTTGTAAGTACCCTAAAGATGAAAGAGGTATTACACAAACCATCCAAAAAAACTTTGAAAAATATTATATAGACAGGATAATTGGTTCTGTAATTAATATCTATGGTAATGAAAAAAGTAGAGATGAAAGAAACATTAAAAAATTATTAGGAAATCATAAAGTAAATAATGAAGTCCCACATCCAATTAGAAGTGGTAACGGAGATTGGATAGGGTTTGCTATCCCACTACAAGCAGATACTGAAGCGGTTAAAAGAATAAGAGAAAAAATATCCACAACCAGAAACCCAAAGAAAAAGGCAAAGTTACAAGCAAAATTAAAACAAGTAGAATCTAATAATATGGAGATAGCTGTAAGATTTGGTAAAAACTTAAAGGATATACTTACATTCCGAAACTATAAAGATGGCCCAGAAGTTTACCTTAGACCAAAAGGAAGTACAAAAAGAGGAAAACGAGTTTATGTGGGGCCGAGAGAATTTAATCAAATAGCTTTAGCAAAAAGATTAGTTCCTTTCTTACAGGCTCTAAATAAAAAACGTAATCTAGTACCGTCTACCGATTCTAATTTTGATGAGTAATTGAAACTTTATGTTTTATTTGTCGTATAATATAAACACAACAAAAGTAGTAAAAGATTTAACCCCATATAGTTTGTACATTTAAAAAAAATTTATTATCTTTGTAGTGTAATTTAACCCATCGTCTAACCAAATAAAAATAAAAATTATGAAAAAATTCCTCCTACCACTTCTTACTGTTCTAGTTATCTTTACTTCATGTGAAAAAGAAGATGATTTGTTTACACCAGTAAATCCACCAAACACAAATACTAATATGAATAATACGGATACTACAACTATTAATAATACTGATACAACTACAAATAATAATGGTGTCACTGTTTTACCACCATCACAAACATTACCACTTGAATTGGTTAGTGTTAGAGGTGATGGTTACGATGTGACTAGAGCAGAGTTTGAAATTAACTGTTCAGAACAAACAACATTACCAGCAGATATCTCATATTCTTTTGTGAGTACAGATTACTTATCACCAGTTCAAGCGGAGAAAAAATACGGTAATGGATACATATGTCTTTATACTGGTTATGATAGCCCAAGTATTGAGGGAGGTCCTGGTATTCTAGGTAGATTCGCAACAACCACTTACCCAATGAATAGTAACCACTGGCCAGCTCACACTGTAACTGGTGGAGAAGAAATGATGTTTAATTACATTATGTCCTATAGTTATACACCTGGTATTTTAACACTAGATTTAGCGTCATACGCATGTGGTGGTGATGTGGCGTACTGGACGGTAGATATGGTAGTTACAGAATACAGTGATGGTACGATTGAGTTATCAATTGACCAAGGACCAAATACAACATTGGATGGTCAAATTACTTGGGGCTCACACTTAAAACTTACACTCCAAAAGAACTTCTAAAAGTTTAATTAAATTATAGTCGGTCAAAATATCCCAAATCAAAAGTTTGGGATATTTATTTATAACATGTTACGCACCCTAGTGCGTTTTTTATAAATAAAATGAAATATATATATTAATTTATGGCCAATTATAATTGCACCCCACTGGGCTGTGTCCAAGACCCAACGGGAACTTACCCAGACCTACAATCCTGTCAATCTGACTGTATCCACTTTGGATGTCCCCCACAATTAACAACTAACACAGATATCATATTTGTTTATGATGGTTCCGGTTCATACGGAAGCAGTTCCGCTAGAATAGGCCTTTTTAAAGCTGCAACTGCATGGACAGAAACTTTAGCACAATCAGGTTGGATTGGTAACGCGGAACATACTATAGCTGGGGCAATATCTGATTGGAACGGTTATGAACAAAAGACTTTCCCAGGAGCTGGTATAGATGGGAGTAGTATAAATATGAGTTTCCAAAATGGTGCTTCAGATAGTTTATATTGTAATATAAATGGTAGTGTACTACCAATGGATTGGTATATTATTGGTCGGGAAGAATGGTTAGCTTGGGCGACGATTCCGTATCTATACACTAATATAGACCCAGCTACTGGACAAAGAATGCCGTGGAACTTTGGTGGACAAACAGACTATACTAATCTAGCACCATTATTAGATGATACAGAAATACCATTGAATGTACAAGAAGAATACTTTAGTGTTTACAGGTATAGAGTTGGGATGAACTCTAACAACCCTTCGGTAAATACTGGAGCAACCTACCCAGCTAACCCAACACTTGTAGTTGCTTTTTGTCATCAAACTTCTTATAGTTTTGAATCTGTTGGAATTCCTACATCGGCTCAGTATACGCCTATATGGAAAACAAATTATACTATGTGGTCCGAATTATACGCTAACAACCCAGGTCCTGCGGATAATATGAAAGCCTTCTTATTTCCAGTAAAAAAGGAATGTGAAAGTGGGGGTTATGGAGGTAGTTGGCCTACCCTACAAAATACTCTAACTACAGGAATACTCTCAATATTAAATGGTAATCAGGATGATGTCGCAAATGGTGGTACGGGTACATTAGATGGTACATGGATTACGTACACCCTAGGTCAAACAATGCCTAATGGAAATGTCTGTCCCTACGATTATTGTACGACAGCACCATTTGGACCTGCAACCCAAAATCCTTGTGTTGAAAACTTAACTTGTCCAGGTGAAGTTCTTTGTTACTGGTCACCTAGTGATATATCAACATTAGGTTCAGGTGTACAGGGTTCGGACATGTGGACTTCAAACGTTGCTCCATTTTATGGAGGTTCAGTTAACACAGCTTGGATAGCAGGTCAACCAACGTGGGGTGGATTAGCAGATAAAGGTTGGGGTATTAATGTAAGCCTTTTAGCTACAGACTCAGCAGTATTAGGTGACGCTTTAAATTCTTCAATAGGTACTGTAGTTACTCCAGCAACACAATGTATTTCTGCTGAAACTTCAGCAACACTAGACTACCCACACGCAACACTACAAATATGTAACGAGTTTTGTTTCCCATCACTAGACCCATGGTATTGTGATGGTCAAGGAACACCTTGTTATCAAGACCCACAAGGAACATTTAGTTTCGGTGTTGGTGGTGTATACGCAACATCTCAAGACGCTTATACATCATGTACTGCAACATGTAACACTACTTCAGGATGGACTTGTGGTGAATATGGTTGTGTACAAGAAACAGGTGACACTCAATTTAATTCTTTATCTGCATGTACAGCAGAATGTCAATCTTATTCATGTACTACTTTAGGTTGTTATGGTCCTTTCCCAGGAACAGGAACTACAGGAACTTATTTAGAAATGTCCTCATGTACCGCAACATGTTATCACTTTGAGTGTGTAACATCTAGTTACGCGGCATCAGGAATTTTACCAAACGATTATAACTCTGCAGCATCAGGAACAACAAACGGTTGTTTACAATTACCTGGTAGTGGAGGAACAAGTCCTAACGCTTTAGGATTTAACGAATATACAACTTTATCAGCTTGTACCGGAGCTTGTATAAGTTGGCAATGTTGTGAACCACTATCCATAGGTCCAGATAGTGTAATGTATGTTTACTATGATATTACCTCTATGGACGCCACTCAAACAGAGAACGCAATTAAAGGTATTATTGGTTGGACGGAAAATCATTTAGAATTTACAGGACACACCTATCACATGTTATGGTGGTCAGAAAGATGGTTAGTTTACCCTACCATAGCTTATAATATGGATGGTTATAGGTTTACTGAAAATTCACCATCGTCATATCTTACAGACCCTAATAACTTAGCAGCTGGTATAACTTATGATGCACCTGCTCAATGGGGTTATATGGGATTTGGACAAGGACCCAATTATTGGATTAGTAATAATAGTAGACCGGTATCGGTAATAAGAGAGGTGTATCACCCTACTACAGGATTTGATTCTTGGACTAGTCCTTTAAATTACAATGGAAATGCAACACACACTGTTCATGATAGTTTTTCACCTGGAAGTAATAATCCTAGTTTGTGGCCTAATGGTCAAACCACAAAAGGTTATGGTGGAGTAATGACGGCATCTACGTCAGACGACGTAATTACTATAGTATTCGAAGATGAATCAATTTCCCAATACCATAACAATGATAGTTACAGTTCTTTTGGTTCGGAACCAAAATCTGACTGGAAAGATGACCATGCAAGATATTTCGCAGTACACAATGCTGTTACTGCAACTACCGCGGGAGGTGGTACAGGAGGTAATATAAGAAGTTTTCTATACCCTACAGTTACAGACCCTGGTGGTAATATTGCAAACAAAGCTTTTGCTTTACATGCTATAGCTGCGATAGATAGTGGAACCAATAGTCCACTAGATGGTAAATGGACCAATTCAACATATCCTTTAAATAACAACTTGTATGGGTATTTACAACCTTGGACACACGCTCAATTTAGTTTAGGTGGTATACCCCTATTAGAAACTGAAAATCCTTATTGGGATGGTACAGCACCAACATGGGGTGGATTAGACCAATATGGTTGGTCAATTAATTTTAGATTTGACCTATATGACCAAAATGTTTTTGAAACAGATTTAACTTCATTTATGACCGGTACCTCTCAAGCATGTACCACTATATGTACATCAGGACATACTGCAATTGATGCGGAATACCCATATAGTTCACAAACTTTATGTGAAGGATTGGTTAGTTTAGGTGAATGTACTGGTTGTACAAGATTTAATTGTGGTGATAATGGATGTTATACTGCAGTAACCGGAGAATATAGTTGTTTAGCTGATTGTACCGCATCTTGTTACTCTTATTCATGTACAACAACAGGTTGTGCAGACCACAACTCCCCAACAGGAACGACCTTCCCATATACATCAACAGATGGTGTAAGTTATTATTCTTATTATGGTACAGGTGGTACATTTAGTAGTAATACGGATTGTGCATTGGTATGTGAAAGTTGGGAATGTGGTGCAAATGGTTGTTATGTACAACCAGGTGGTACAGGTGGGACTTATAGTAGTCAAACGCATTGTGAGATTAATTGTTCAGGTTATAACTGTGACAATCAATTCGGGTGTATCCCAGAGATTGGTAATGACGCTCAGTTTGATACATTATTAGATTGTCAAACAGGTTGTACCTATTGGGAGTGTAACGCTATCGTAGGTTGTATAGAACAAACGGGTACATCCACAGGTTCAATATATGAATTCGCAACACAAACAGCATGTACTAATTATTGTGCATCATTTAACTGTGGAAATAATGGATGTTACCAACTAAGTAATTTATCGGGTACATACCAAGATATAACACAATTACCAATAGTATCATCCGCAGCTTGTACCGCATCTTGTGTATCTTATAATTGTGGCACTTCAGGTTGTAGTGAAGTAACTGGAACAGGAGGAACTTATACTACTTCAGGAATGTGTAATGAAGATTGTGTATCTTATTCGTGTGGTACAATTAGTAATCCTGGTTGTAATTTATGGAATGTACCAAACTATGGAACTGGAGGTACTTGGACAGCAAGTACCGATTGTGATAATAATTGTATATCTTATGAATGTGGTCCAGAATCCCTAGGAGCTTCATACAACGGACACCCAACTGGATGTCTACCACAAACATATACAGGTGGGTCATATAGTAGTTTAACCCATTGTTTAGAGGTGGGTATGGATTATCTATCACCAGACTATACCAATACCGGTGATTGTACAACTTGGAATTGTGCCGCTAATGGTTGTGTGGTAGTAAGTGGTTCGAACGGACAATTTTCTACATTAGCATCCTGTACCGGTCAATGTACATCTTATTCTTGTGGTACTGGTACATATGAACGTCACGGTGGTGGAGAAAAACCATTTAGCTGGTCTGGTGGTGGTTGTAGTTTATACAACGTACCATTATACGGAACTGGTGGTACTTTCTTCTATGAATGGGAATGTAGTGGTGGATGTAGGTCTTGGGATTGTACATCTACGGGATGTACTGAAGTAAGTTCTGGTGCTGGTAGTGGTGGAACATATCTTACAGCATTTGCTTGTGACTCAGGATGTACTTCTTATAATTGTACAGATACTGGATGTACCTCACAAATAGGTTCTGGTGGTACTTACTTTAACAATATAAACCCTGATTGGGGTAGTACAGCATGTACAGCAACATGTATATCTTATGATTGTTCACCTACTATATCAGGACAAATAGTTAATGGATGTTTACAATATAATCTTCAAGGTGGTGGTGGTTCTGGTGGAACATTCTACAACGCTACCAAACCAATATCAGCATTAACAGCTTGTACCGCAGCATGTATATCTTATGAATGTACAACAGGTGGGTGTAGTGACATACAAGGTACAGGTGTTACAGGTACTTTCACCGCAGAATCCGCTTGTACTGGTAGTTGTATCGCTTGGGGTTGTTTAGATAACCCGATAGAAACAGATAGTAAAATATACGCTTATTATGATACAACCTCTATGTCACTTCTAGCAGCACAAGAGGCTATTACAGGTTTAGAAAATTGGATTCTAGGATTCCAAAACTTTACAGGTAGTTTATATCATACACTAAATAATGATGAAAGATGGTTAAGTTGGGCTAGTTCGGTTTACCAGTCAGAATTTACAGCTGGAACATCAACAATATTCCAAAACCCAACTGCGATGGCTATTCACGATTGGGCAAGTGGAATGTCTATGACAAATGTTTACGATAATATGGCACCTGGTAACTCAGTCTTCTTATTCCCTGGAATAACAACAAGAGGTCCAGCACCAGCGGCATCACACGATGATAACGTATTGGTAATTACATTTATAGATGAATCGGGACCAAATAATGGTTTAGGTACTGCTAATGTTTATACTTCCGACGATACTGGTAGTGTAAACCCATCTATACCTAATTTTGCAGCAACATTATCTAACCCATTAGACCAACCAACACCAACATGGAAAGTAGACTTTACAGCATATTCTGCTACATACGCTACGGTAACTACAGCGGGAGGGTCATTAAATTGTTTCATGTACCCAACATATCCAAGTGGTTCATTACTAGATGTACACAACCTATTTGCTTTACAAGTGGTTGCATCTATTGATTCAGGAAATCAAGCTGTAGGAACTCAAGGAGAAAACTGGCAACCAGGTACCGCACCACGTAGATTAAGTAGTGGTGGTATTTTAGGTGGTGTACCAGAATTATGTACAATTGCGGATTTAACAGCTTTAGAGGTAAGTAACCCTTATTTATTAACGGTGGACGCTTACACACCAAACGTAGGTAAACTAGATACTAAAGGTTGGGGTTACAATATAAACTTTGCACAATATACACCAGCTTCATTTAATAATGATTTAAGTAGTTTCTTGAATACTGTTCAATCTAACTTAACATTATGTGTATCGGCTGCCACAATACAAACTTCACAATATCCACACGCAACTTTATCAGCATGTACTGCTGATTGTGTTTCATATGAATGTACATTCAATGGCTGTGTTGCATTTAACGGAACAGGTGGTACACCGACTTATTACCCTACTTTACTAGACTGTCAAAGTGCGTGTACTTCATGGAATTGTACAACCACAGCTTGTACAGAACAAACTGGTACTGGTGGTACATTTACACATTCTGGTAGTTGTGTTACAGCGTGTACATCTTACAATTGTGAAGACATTACAACATATACACCAAGTCAATCATGGCCATTAGCTAATGGTTGTATAGAACAAACAGGTTCTGGTGGTACATTCTATGGAGCAGCAGTTGGAAGTTCAGGTAGTTCAATATTTGGTTGGGTAGCGTGTACCGCAGACTGTCAATCATGGACTTGTACCGTAAATTGTACTGGTGGTACAACAGGATGTACATCTTGGCCAAATACAGCAGCAACATATACGGCTTTAACTTCATGTACAGCAAATTGTTCAATAAACTGGTATTGTACTGAAGCTTATATAGCAGACACTTGTGATAGTAAATTGGATACTAATTTTGTAATGTTAGACTATTACTACCTAGCAGGTGCCGGACCAAATCATCCTGTGTACCCAACACAGAATCATTATACTAGCCAAGGAATATGGTGGTTTGGTGAGGATACAACCCGTCATTTAGACACATTTAGTAATTATAGGTACACAGCAGTACCAGGTTCAGTAGCTATAGCTCAGGTACCAACTGACACGTGTGAGTCACCAAACTTACCAAATAACATTTACATACCACCTAGTCCAAGTCCTATTAATGGGGACACATGGGCACCAAACTCACAAGGGTACTATCAAACACTTAACTCCGTAGAAATATGGTCAGCGGTGAATTTCGCTGGTACGGATACTAATGTAGGTGCTGTCGCAAATGTTCCTGGACCATACTATAGTTGGAGTGAGGTAATGGCCGGTCTAATATCTCTAATACCTAATCCAACAGCACCAGGTACTGGATGTCCGACTCACTATGGTACAAATGTTGCGTGGAATACAAATAGTTTATTTAGTGATATTATTGTAACTTTACAGAATTGTGGGTTAGCGTTAAAAGAAATTAATGAATGGTGTACTTGTTATGAGGTACCATGTGATGTTTTCTGTGATGATGGTTATGTTACTATACCTGCTACAGCACAGGGACCATTTACTAGTTCAGGTGCAGCAGAATCAGCATGTTGTGTTAATATAACTTATAGTTGTATAACAGCTACTACATTAGATAGTTGTAGTGGTAGAACAACTTTACCAGGTCAGTACAATTCTACAACTGATGCTTGGGATTGGTTAACGGTTAACTTACCAAATACAAACTTAACTACACTAGCTTACGAGTCTACGACTCCAGCAGTAAATGTTAGTGGGGCATGTGCAGGACCAAATGGTGGTGTGTTATACGAAATAGAACCAGTATCTTACTCACTATTAAACGCAAATGTTAGTTACAACACGTGGAACTTATTTATAAATCAAATGCAAGGTGCGGGTACGACAGGTATTTTATCTGGTATGAGTTACTCTAATGTTAACAATTATGTTTACGCACAATCAGGACAAACTGTAAAAGTTTGTGATGAAATATGTCATTGTTCAGTTACACCATGTGAGTGTATTGAACTTTATGATGGTACAGGTCAGTATACTACTTACGCGGATTGTATTAGTGGTACCACTGGATTACCAGCTTGTTGTCCTGACACAGGAACTACTTCGGCTACTTCTTGGGATTGTACTTCAGGTATAACTTTCTTACCTATTTGTGATACTAAACCATATATTGGTCAATTTAACGACCAGTTTACAGCAGTTGATTACTTTAGAGTAGGGAACCCAACAGGTGTATTTGGGCACAAACGAATGGTACGTGCTTACACAACAAATAACTCTGGTGTTAATGTACCTATGGTGTCGTATAGTTGGTCAGACGTACAATCAAATACAAATTCAGCATACCAATGGCAATCATGTTACAAACAATTTAATCCTGTTGCGTTAATTACTTATTATTTACCTTATGAATATGTTAAGAGTATTTCTCACCCAGGTGTTACAGGTGGTTTAGAATATACTAACTGGAATGCATTCTACACAGCGGCCGCAGCATCGTTTACATTAACAACATCTTTAAATGCTTTACAAGTTTGTCAAAGTATAGATAGTCAGTATTGGGGAAGTAATAACTTTGGTTGTGTGGTAGATACTGGTAAATGTTGTAATAGAGAAGATTGTTTCTGTTATGAAACATACACTACAGGTGGTACTTACTTTACTGAAACACAATGTGAGGACCCATTAAGTGGTTGTTGTCCAGAATATACTGGATGGACATGTGAAATGATAGACCCAACAACAAGTTTACCATTTACCCCACCACAATATCAATTCCCTTGTCAATTTATATCTCAAGGTTCACCGATAACACAATTTACACAAATTCATTATGACACACCATTTAACATACCTTTAGGTGGTGGACAGTATGATTGTAATCAAGACTTCGCAACTTGTGACCCACCAGTACCAGGAGACTTCTGGTCTTGTGTAACAACAGAAGTTAGTACATGTGACCCTAATGGGGATAGTTTAGGTGAAATTACTGGAACTACTCTAGGGCCAAATATGAATGACCTAGACTTTACGTACGGAACTTTATTGGGAACTAATATCCAATACCCATTCTCAAGTAGTACAGACCAAATGTGGCCATTACTACAATCTACTTCTTCATCAATAGGAAGTTATTTGGGTGGATACGGGCAAGTAGAAACAATATTAACAGATTATCATTACTATGACCCATACACTCCATTATCATCCACTACATTCCAGTTAGGAAGTGTAAATGTGGTTGGTACAAGTATTGTACATCCTAATGATGGTACAGCAGTTTATCCATTACCATATACCTTACCAGTAGAAACATGTATGGGTGTGAACGCAACAGGTGGAACAGGAATGCCATTATTTAGTATTTTAAGTGTGTCACATAGAGATATTAATAGTAATACAACATATGGTTCTTGGGGTGAATTTATAGATGCAGCAATCTTATTAGGTTATAATGTAACTACTAATAATAATGTAGCTCAACTAGGAGCTATGTACCCAGTAACGTTTGGATGTTCAGAAACGATGATAACAACACAAACTTCACCAATACCAACAATGGCTTGGTATTCAGGTTGTGGTTGGACTTTCGATATGGTACCTTGTTTATGTGATACAGTTTGTTGTTGTGAAAGTGGATTTACACAAGGATATAATACAGAACCAGAATGTTTAGACCCATTAAGTGGATGTTGTCCAGCAGTAAGTTCTTATACATGTACAATAAATGGGTGTATAGACCCAGGAAATGGTAGTGGGGAATATACTGGATTAACAGCATACGCTGATTGTGAAGCGGTATGTAAAGAATGGAAGTGTATTTCTAGTACAACAATTACAGACTCGTGTTCAAATAAAACTATTTTACCTTCATTAGGTACTTTACCAGACATAAGTGAATACTCCCCTTCTTATACTAACTACAATAGAGGACCATGGGATGCGTTAGCTTACTTCTGTGACCCATCTAATGGGCTACAAGGAGTTCAATTTGACCAATATAAATGGGATTGTGGTGAAGGATGTGGTTCTTCAGTTGATGATTGTGACGCACCTTTAGGAACTTACAACTTTATTACTGATGTCGACTTAATTGCTACTCTCCCACAAGGAATGTTCTCAAACACTGGTGGTCAAGGACTAGGTACACTCTTTGGTGTTTATACTTGGATAGATTTAATAGACCATTTAAATGACAACATTAATATTAACAATAGTCAGTGGTGGAATTTACAAATGGACTATAATCAAGTAGCTGATATACTTTGGAATGGTGTTCCAGGAACTCCGTTTGATGGTGGTTATGAATTAGTACCTATGGTTGCGTCTTGTATCTGTAATCCAGGGCCTTGTGATTGTATATTAACTGGTGGTACTGGACATAGTGGTACTTATCACTTAATAACAGGACAAACACAATGTGAGTGGGATTGTTGTTCAGGTGTTACTATACCAGAATGTGGTATCTTAATTACTGGTAGAGAAGAAGGAGTACTTTACTACGACTTTGATACAAACGCAACAACTAAATTATTTGACACACCACCATATGAAAGATTAGATATAGCGGCAAGACAAAATAAGTTATGGGTTTACGCAGAAGCTGGTGGAGCTTACGACATCAAAGAATATGATGTAGTTTACTCACCATACTTCCAATACGTATTCAATAGAAATATCACGGTAAATACATCTAGTATGGGTAGAGGTTTAACACCAACAGAAGACCCTAATATATTATTAACTGCAAATGATAAAGTTTACAAAGTAGATATAACAACAAATGTTGCGACAACTACATTACAATTCCCATTACCTAGTGGTTTAACTTGTACTGGAGACATTATGTATGATAATGTAACTGGTAACATGATTATTACTTATGGTACGGGAACGACACAATATGTTGGTAAATTTGACTTAACTGGTAACTTACTAGAAGAAAGTCATATTAATACTACAACACCAGGTATTGGAGTTAACGAAAGTATTGATAGTTTATTTAATTATGGTACTTGGAATAACACAGGGACATACCCAATATTTAATACACCATATGATGGACCAATATATGGTATAACCACAGAAAGAAGAGTTATTGAGTTATTACAAAACCCATTACAATTTGCACCGGTAGAAGCACAAACATTAACCTTAGTTAATCAAATAAGTAATAAGGTACACGGAGCAACAAACATCTTTAATATTGTGAATGGCCAAATGCATGGATGTGTTGACATTACAGGTACCACTTCAAGTGATGATGTTTATTGGTGTGATGGGTTACTAGGATGTTTACCTTACCCATCAAACGTAACACCACCAAATTCTTTTGGTCCTTACACAACACTAGGAGATTGTGAAACTTACTGTAATTTTGTTTGTGGTGATTGTGCATCAAGTTGTGATTGTGAACTAGTTCAAACACCAGTTAGTATGGGATGTGACCCAAAACCAACCATGGCAGATTGTATAGCAAACAATTTAGCCAATCCAAACGTAATTGACGGTGGGGATGGTTGTTGTGATTGTGCTGGTTGTGATTCAGTAACATTCTATGGATACCAATCACAAAATACGTGGACTCAATATATAGTAAATTCTAATGTATCATTTGGTAACTTCGCTAGTATGTGGTCACCACTTGGAACTTACTCAGTAGGGGATGTTGTAATATTTGCGGATGTTAACGGTAATAGATGTTGTTATACATACGTTAACATGTTAATGCCTAATTCAAACGGGAATCCTTACGATGAATGGATATTCTACTCAAACAACTACGCTAATAATACTCCACAAGTAAGAGAAAAAATATATTGGATACCTTGTGATGAAGAGTGTCCATCAGTTATAACATGGTCATGTGTTACTGGAACTACTATTGTGTCTAATGATACATGTGGTGGAGCTGTAGACACAGGAGCACAAGGTTTATCGTTTACACCACAAATACAATATATCGCATATGGTGGTTATAGTTTATGGAATACACCATTTGAGAATTTAAAATGGGATTGTGGAAGTCAACAAAATCCACTACCAACAAATCCTTGTCCAGCACCGATTGGTAATTGGGCTAAGATAGTTGGATGTAGAGTAACACATGTTGGTGGTGTACAAGCAACCACATCTCAGGCTGTTATACAAACTACATGGGCTGACTTTATAGACTTACTTAATAGTCCACTTATTAGTGGTGGTATCTATAACTTCCCTTATGGAGATAGATGGCAAGATTTAGAAGCTGTATTAGGAAGTCAAAGTTATGACGGAACACCAGTTCCAGGAAATGAAGTAGATATAGAATGTATATGGGAATACTGTGAGTGTAACCCAGCTTTACCATCTCCACTTGTTGATAGTTGTGATGACAAAAGTGATATCACTAATACTATAAGTGTGTGGCAGACGGCAAATGGTATGGTGTGGACTACTACCTTAGATTATTTCACCACACAAGGACAACCACAATACAATACATTAGCTGACCCTAATTCAGGTGATATAATTAATAATTACAAATATGAAAGACCAGATTTCCCTGGTAGTCAGGACCCATGTTATGGTCCATTAGGTGGAATCTACACATATATCAGTAAATTCGGTGTTACTGGATGTAGAACTAGACATGGGGTCCAAACAGCAGCACAAGCTCAAATGGGTCATAATAATTATGGTCAATTTGTTGATTTCTGGAATAACCAAGGAATGTTAGGTAGTGCCTATGAATTATACTATACTGACTCATACTCAACAAACAGAATAAAAGTAGAGGATTGGTGTGGTACGGGTCCAGACCCAGACAACGGAAATAATAATTCAATAGCTGGAATGGTGAACTGTAATTGTACATACCCACCAACACCTTCTTATGAACCTTGTCACTGTGTACCTATTAATGGTCCAGGTGGATACCCAACATCAGCAATGTGTGAGGAGATATGTTGTTCAGGAGAAACAAGTTGGTCTTGTGTTACAGGAACTACTCTAGCAGTAACTTCAACTGTGGAGTGTGGAAGTAGATTAATTGAGATACCTCAACAAATGGTAAGTTCTCAGTACTTTAGTAATCTTAACCCAATTGGTTATATTTCCAATCCAATGAATGGATTCCAAACAACATTATTTGGTGATATGAAATATGTTTCAGATGGTACTATCTCAGCATCTAATAATAATGTTGGAGAGGAATGTAATGATGTAAATAATGTTATGTCACCAGATGGAATATCTCGTTGGGAATATATACAGAATATCAACGCATTTACAGATACTAATAATCCTGTTATCTCTACAGTATCTTGGGCAGACTTTATAAATAAACTTCAATCCGCACCATGGAATCTTGCGGTTACTGTAAATATGACTGCAGCACAAGTGTTTAGTGTAACACAAAGTTTAGGATATAGTTTAAATACATGTCATTGTCCAGGAGACCCTTGTGGGTGTGTAGAAATACCAGGAACTTTCGGGTACCCAACATCAGCTTCTTGTGAGGTGGTTTGTTGTCCAGACCCATCAGGAATGACTAGTTTTAATTGTACAATACACGGTTGTATACCAGCACCTATGGGAAGTGTTGGTACATTCTTAACATTAGCACAATGTGAAGAAGTTTGTAAAGAATGGATTTGTGATGAAGATGGAGATTGTTACGGTTCTTGTGATGTAGGTGGAAATAATACACCAAGAACTGAATTACCATCATGGTTCTTCGGAGTACCTTCAGATATACTTAGTTATATCGCATCTCCAGCAACTGCACCGGTACAATCACTGTTATTACCGACTATTACAGGTAATATGCAACAAGCGGATATAACTTATTACAAATTTGATTGTATAAATTGTTCATCACCAGTACAAACTTGTCCATCACCAAATGGAACTTGGTTTGCACCGGATGGTATGTATATACAAGCTGTACCAGGAGCAGCACCATTTGTATATTCTGGACCACATAATACTTGGCACGATGTTGTTACAGCAGCTCAAGCTCAAGGATTTGGTGTTAGTATTGGTACATCATACGATGACTTTAAAACTATACTAGCTGCGGATTTAAGAGAAGTTGTAATTAAAGGAACTCCGTGTTATGGTACCCCTAGTGGTTGTGATTGTGTAGAAATTCCAGGTACTGGTCATACTGGTGGATGGTATTGGTCAAGTTCTAACTACCAACCATGTGTAGACGCGTGTTGTTCAGGTGAAACTTTCGACTGTACTCAAAGTGGTTGTGTACCTAATCTTACTAATACAGGTTTATATAATTCTATGTCAGCTTGTACAGCAGATTGTAGAGAATGGAAATGTATCCCAGGTTCAAACAATGTCGATACTTGTAGTGGAGCAACATTCCTAAATATAGATTGGTCACTCATACCTACTAGTCTAATGATATCCAAAGCTGCTCAGTATTTCTCAGACCCAGCAAATATGTTACAATATACTCCAGTAAGTAATTATAAAGTTGTAGACGTAGCTCAAGGTGTAAATACATTCCCAACTGCGTGTGAAGAACAAGCATTTGACCCAGTTGCAAATCCAGGAATGTATACATTGAGAAGACTTACAGCCTTTGTGGTACCTAACAGTACTTTGAATACTCCTGACCCAGCTTTCCCTACGGCAAACAATTATGACCCAATTACCCAACAATGTACTGGTAGTGGATGTGCATTCGATAGTTGGTCAGACTTAGTAACGGCATGTCAATCACTAGGTATGATAAATCCGTATACTGGAGCTATAATAGACATAAATGACACTCTTAGTCACTACACTGGAGCTATACAGCAACACTTCAACCTAAGTACACCGGTTGCTATTAGAGTATATAATGAAATTTGTCAGTGTAGTGGAACGGCTTGTTATTGTGACGAATTAATAGGAACTGGAAATACAGGTAATATCTACAGTGATTTACCTAGTTGTAATTTAGCAGCAAACGCAAATCCATGTTGTCAACCACCAGAAGATTGGTGGACTTGTAAACCAGGGTCTATTGGACCTGGTGGTTCGGGATTAGGCACACTACAAGGTGAATGTGTTTGTGTACAAGGAGCTATTGCGGGTAGTCCGGGTAGTTACCCATCACTACAAGATTGTAAAGATAATCCAAATAACTGTTGTGATAAACATTATTACGATTGTTTAAACCAAGGTACACCACAAGCTGGTTGTGTAGGTTTAATAAATGGTACTCCGGGACCATACCAAACGGCAGCTCTTTGTGACCAGGCTTGTCCTAAGATTGGTTACAATTGTAAACTTGTCGATGACGACGGTCCTGGTGGTTCAGGTAGTTTAGCTTGTGTTCCTTGTGTAGGTTTATTCTGTCAGTATACACACATTACCGCAATCGGAGCACCTTATTACGGTGACGCTCTACAACAATGTCAAGATAGTTGTCCAGCTAAGGATTGTTGGAAATGTTGTATGGATAAAAACGGTTATATAACTCAACTGAGTCCAGCATTATCACCGGCACAATGTAAGTGTCCTGTGGGAACAGTAGAGGTACAATGTGATGGAAGTGGACCTTGTCCTCACCCAGTATCTTGTCTACCAGGTCATGTTTATAATTGGACACTATGTAAATGTGTTTGTGAACAAAATCAATCATGTGCACCAGGTAATCACTGGAGTTACACAGAATGTAAATGTGTACCTAATTCGTTTGGTCCTGTAGCTTTTGTAGGGTCTGAAGGTGAGGTATTACAAAGTATTGCAGACTTTAAAATGATAGGTGGTGTTAGAAACATTATAAATGACTTTATTGAGGGTGTTAACTTACTTGAGTATATGACTAGAAAAGGTTATTACTTAGGTAGAGATGAATGTACTCATTGTACTGATGGTACTGAAGGTATTTGTGTCCTAGATGGGTGTTTATATTACCCTAATTATGAAGAACAAGGTTCAGCCTTGATAGGTTGGAAAAGTCTTTTAGTAAGTGGTAATGATACTATGTCTATAGGTACAACATGTACAGCCCTAGATGTAAATGGTTACTACCCACTATACACTACGACATCATGTGCGGAAACTCACATGGGTGGAAATGGGACATATCACACCCACGTCCTAAATGGTATGACATACTATATGCCAAACGGACTTGTTATGGGAGTAACTCAATTCCACGGTGACTACGTTATTACAACTACAACACCTATTCTAACAGGAGCAACCCTAAACGGTTATAGTTGTGTAGATAATCCAAATAACCCACCAACATATACTGAGTGTTTAGAATATGGTACGGCCCCTTACCTAGCTTACTTTGGTAACGCTGCCCCACAATACTCCACACTACAAGACTGTTACGCAGCCGGATGTGATTTTTCAGGTACAGTATATTACCAATGTACAGTAGAAACAAACACATTAGTAGGTGAAAACCAACAAGCGTGTGTACCAGTAGATGGTATGGGTGGTCCAGGTTTATTCACCTCTTTACAAGAGTGTTTAAATAGTGGATGTGCTGGATGGATGGCGTGTGACCAAACTCAAGTTAGTGAAGTAAATGGTGTGGATATAGAAGCAAATTCACTATACCCAATACCAATGTGTTGTGAAAGTTATATAAATACGGCTACAATACCATTAACAGTAACAGATTGTGAAAATCACTGTAGTAATGTGAATGAAACTTGGTTCCCACTTTATAATGTTATAGGGATAAACACTTTCTACGAATCTCCGTTAGGTTATTTATTAAGAGAGTTAAACCCATATGTTAGAAATGGTACTTGTGCGGTTTCACTAACACCAGATAGTATAGGTAGAGGAAGAACACAACGAACTATATATGATATAAATTATTAAAATGGTAAAAGAAGAAAAACTTACTTATAAACAGATAGACAAAAAACTTAACCTTCTCATTAAGAAGGTTAAGGTACTATCTGAGATGAAAAAGAAAAAAGTAGAAAAGATACTAGTCTAATGACAAAAATTCTTTTATATTTTTTAGTCCTATTTCACCACTTAGGTATTTTAGGGTTTTTAATCTCAGTTCCTCTATTAGTTATGAATGAACCATTCTGGGTGTGGTTACCAGTTAATACCTGGATTCTACATTTAATCTTTTCACCAGTTTTGGTTTGTCCTTTAACAATATGGGAAAATAGATTAAGAAAAAAATTAGGGTGGGAAAAAATAGACACTTTTTTTAAACATTATTATATTAGAACTTACAAGAAATGGCAAAAAAAATAATTATATCAGAAGAACAGTTAAAAAGAATCGTTAAAAAAATTAACGAGGATGATAACTGGTGGGAAAGCGAAGGTCCTGATAAATGGGACTTACTAGAAAAAGATTTAAGATTTGTTGTAGATAAAATTATAGACAAACACAAATCAAACTGGGGTGATGACCAGTATGCCGTAATAGGTGCAATAGAAGAAATTTTTCAAGGAATGTTTGCTAAGGTAGGACGTTAAACTAAAACAACCTCAACTCTACAAAACGAGTGGACCATATTTCTATAACTCTCATATTGGTCCCATAACGATTCTATAAGGTCCTGTTGGTCTTCTGTATAGTTTCTATGGGAACTTAACTTATTTCTTGAACTTTCTGGGAATAAAGATTGTATAAATGGTTCTTCATCTGGAAGATTGTCATAATCTACAAAATCTCCCGGTGCTATAGTATCACCATCCTTATCTATAAGAACCCTAATATCCCAACAAGCGTAACCATGTTCACCAAAGTTTGCAGATTCATCATATAAATAATCAAAACCTACAGGCTCAACTTTAAATTTTAAGTTATAAAACCCCATCTCACTAGTTACCATCCAAGGAGCTTGTGCAAAATCAGTATTCTCTACACCACCTAACCATTCTATCACTAATAGAGGGTATACCACATCCGCTATATTATCAAAAGCTTCGTCCTCACCGACAAGGTTAAAATATTTTAAAACATTCCAATCTGCTTCACCTAATTTATCCCATTGTTTAAAAATAAGTTTTTTATATTCTGGTTTAACATAATTATCGAAATAAGGGTCGGTAGGTGATTTTTGTTCCATTAAAGAATCAGCACCACCTGTATCAGCAATTGTCTTTAAGAATATGGTTAAAGCACGGTATCTAGAAGAATTTTTTATACTTTCTTTGTCAAAACCACGGACCCCCACATTATCGTATAAACGTAAGTCATTAACCATCTTATTTAGTAGTCTCTTCTCTCTATGGTTTGCATTCCTTGCAAAGTTAATAACGTCTGAGGTATCGAATCCACCAAGTATGTGAATAAGTGTAAAAAGGACATTATCGAGTTCTTTGGGTAATTCTTTTGTTATAATATTTCCCTTATAATCTTCTAATAATATATCTTTAAATGTGAGTTCCATATTATATAAATACTAGGATAGTTAGTGTTTATTTCCAGAAAATCTGAATCAAAACTAGACAACTTGCTAAACAAAGAGAAATAAGGGTTTTTGTGTTAATCCCTTCCCCTTTCAAAAGCCAAGTAAATAAACTAAAAATAATAATCCCACAAGCAAAAGCTAAAAATCTTTGTGGCCATAACAAACCATCAAATGCAGCAACACCCTGTCTAGTAGCTTCTAAGAATACCCAACTAATAGGTAGACCAAAAAGAATTAAAACCCATTCGTATTTTCTAAAAGAGTCCCACACAAACTGACCATTTAATTGTAACCAAACCATGGTCTGAGCGAGAACAAAAAGTGATAAACATAAAATTAAATTTTTCATGCTATAATAATAATAAAATTATATTAATATTTATAGTATATTGCTTATATTTATTTATATGCAAGCTAGCAGCTTTAAAAGCTATTTATAATATGAAAAAAATAATCGTAAAGGAAAGTCAATTAGTTAATATTACTGAGAAGGTAATAAAAGAACAATATTCCGATGACCCAAACGCATTTACAACAGAAGTACAAGATGTGAGTTTTTATGGGTTAGAAAAATATTTTACCGAATATAGTGGACACGATATGGACGTAACATACACAAACTGTTATGTTAAATGGAGGTATGATATGGATGTAAGAAGTTGGGGTATCAAAGACGTGAGTGTTTATACAAACAGTGTAATTATAAATGCAATGGTAGAAATTTACGATGAGGATTACACCAAAGTAGAGGTAGAAAAAGAAATCGAATTAATGGTAGACGACATGGGTGGATTTAGTGGTGACGAAGAAGGGAAGTGGCATTATGAGGACCAAATGTCAGACGAGTTATTTTCCCACAGTGTTTTCCCTACAGGTCTAGAAATAGACTTTAATGATAAAACAGTCCACGTGTTGTGGAATTAACTATTTAATTATAACAAAGTATTTATAATAAAAGAATATAGAACTATGAAAAAAGAAATATTAAGTGAGATAAACAGAAACCGTGAAATCATGGGTTTAAGTTTAATTAGTGAAGCTTACGAAGTACGAGCGGAAGGTACAATAAAAGATTCTGCAGAAGCTATAGACAAGTATTTAAGAAAAAAAGGATTTAAGGGAGGTCTTAAGTCGATACCAGGATACAACCAACTCCAGACATTAATGCAATCTGCTAGATTTAATACATTCCCTCTTGGTGGAGGTAGTGAAGGTAGAAAGTTAGAACCACAAAATATTATACAAGCTATAGTACAACATATGGGTGGTGGTAGTGTAAAAAAGGGAGTCAAATTACTTGTAAGAGCTATTAAAGAACAAGGTCAAAAACTTTTTGTTGACCAAAAAACATTACCTGTTAATCTTAGTAGTGGACAAATAGCAACACACGGTAATGTTATGCAAAACAAGGTTGATACAGACGGTAGAAGAGCAATGAATAACAGAACTGTACCTACTACATTAGTAACCTACTTAAATGGTTTTAATATGTCAGCATATGCAAATGACGGTGAAATATATGATGTAGAGACTATGGATGATGGTGGGTTCTTAAACTTTATGCAAGGACCTAATGACCCAGGTGGGTTATTAGTAATCTACTCTTTATCCAAAGGTATGAAACAAACAGCTGAAACAGGTACTGAAGATGTTGTAGAAAAAGGGTATGAGGCAACTGGAAAATATGACACAGATTATAAAAGTGGAGATTCTACACCAGACCCTAAACTTGTAGCTAAAGCTGTTAACGAGATTGCTCAAATGTTCCCAGCGGATGTTGAGATAGACGTGTTTAATTTACAAGCTGGTGCAAGTGCTAATTGGGGGTCGTCAGAAAAATTACCTAACAGTCAAGGTAAAGGTGATACTGGATACGCTGAAGGTAATGAAGGTAAAAACCAAAAATTAGCTTTTGATAGAGGTAATAACTTTATGATGGCTGTTAACAAAGGATTAAAAGCTAAAGGACATCCAGGATTTGATAATTATGTTGTAAACTGGAAAGTTGAAGGTCAAAATCAGTCAGACCAATTTATAGATTTAATGTTAAATGTAGATAAAAAAGATAAGATTAAAACTATTATTATTAAAACTTCTATAGAAGGTGATAAGGTGGTTAAATCAGGAAAATCAAACATATTTAGTTATGTTATTGGATTACAATAGTAAAAATCATTTTTAATAAAATAATAAAAGACCCTTTCGGGTCTTTTTTATTTTGCATGAAATGTAACATTCATATGAGTACCTCCCTCAGTAGGGAAATGAAATACCGTAGTTACAGTAGACTCAACTCTATCCAACCAACCAATAACTGTACGGTGAGTCCAGGAATTAATCCAACCATTAACTACCTTAGAAGCTAAATACTCCAAAGTTTCATCATCTGATAAGTCCAATATACATTTATTTCTTACTAACTTATATAAACACTCACCATTAGCTGTAGGTATAAGTTCTTCGTAAGTTGAGTGTCTCATTGTTTCGAATGAAAGTTTAGCGTTCATCTTTGTTACCCCATAACAATATTCTCTCATATTACCTAAACCAAACTTAGTTATAGTGTTTGGTACCCCATATCCTTTAGTTATCGCGTCCTCTGTTGTTCTATACTCATTAACTTTTTTCCAGATTAAAGAATCTAATTTTGTACAAGTAACAAAATCTTGACTATAAACTGTTAAACTTAAGATACTTAAAAGTGTAATTAATATATTTTTCATTTTATTTTTATTTGTTAGGTTGGTTATTATTATATACGTAAAATTTATCTTTGTAGTTACAACATTTACCTTTTTATTAAGGTATACGAACTCTGGTATTTTCGTCCCATTCTAAATTTGCGTAGTACTCTTTATCTCTAATAAATTGGTATACCGATAAAGCCACATACTTACCGTCAGCTCTATTACTTTTAAACACATATACAGCATTAAAACCTCTTTTCATATTTTTGTTCTCCATACCTTCTTTATGTGATGGAGAATTATCCCACGCTTCAACGGCTATCTTAGCAATCTCATCCGAACTTAAAGTAACTTTATTTTGGTCACCAATAACTATAAATGCAATAACTTCAATTCCAGGATTACAATCACAATGATAAATTACACCCCCAGTCTCAAGGTCGTGTTTAACTAATGTTTCTGCCCATGGAACAGCTATAGTATTATTTGTGTTAAATTCTACCATTGGTACACCCACACTATCTCTGTGTCGATTTACTTCATTAAAAATAGCTCGTTCTATTATGGTATCTCTATAAGCTTCTTGGGAATAACTTGATAAAGACAGTAAAATTAATAATATAGTTGTTGTTATATTTTTCATACTACAAAGATAATAAAATAAAATGATTTAAAGAAATAAAAGTCTATTTATTATTAGTTAAAGTATTAGTAGTTTTAAAAAAAAAATAATTATGGATATTACAACAACACAACAATTCGATTCGATTATAAATGACTCTGAAAAAAAGGCTGTACTAATCGACTTTTGGGCTCCATGGTGTGGACCATGTAGAATGTTGACACCAACAATAAGTAAACTATCTCAAACCTACCCAGATAATGTGTATAAAGTTAATGTAGATGTACAAAGAGAGGTAGCTGCTAGATATGGTATACGAGGAATTCCTAGTGTAAAAATATTTAAAAAAGGAGACGTAATGGAAACATTACAAGGAGTACAACCAGAAAATGTGTATTCTGAAAAGTTAAAATACTACATGAGTTAATTAACTCATTTCTTCACCACCTTCTTTTAAAGCAGCAATAGTATAATGATATTCTAGGGTTTTATTAACCAATTCATCTATCTTTTCGTCAGTAGTTGTCGTTGGTGTCCAAGTAGGGCCCTCTAACCCTCTACGCCATACACCAGTAAATGGTGTTGGGTTTGTAAAGTTTCCTGTGGTATCAGGTAAAACCATTTCATTAGTTGGTTTACTTGATAATTCTTTGGTTTCTTGGTTAAAATAATGACTATTTGGGTGTTTTTCGTTTAAAACGTACTCTAAAATGTAGTTTTTTATGTTTTTAGGTACATTAACCATTAAACCATCTATTCTATCATCTTTACTATCCCACCAAGATAACTCTTTAGTCTTAAGTTCATAATAAACACCAATCTTGTCATTAGTTTTTCTATTTATGATATATAAAAGTATACCTTTTTTACAATAGTCATAAAATGTTTCTGGGTTATTAGAAGATGTACACCACTTAGTAGACGCACCATATTTTCTACTCGATATAATATTTAAGGGCCTAATAATTAGAAAATCATCGTCTAAAAGTACTTCATGATGAGCATCTAAACTCTTATTAGATAACTCTAACTCCTTCTTATACACAACATCTACAATTTCTGTCATATTAGAATATTCTTGTATATCATTTTTACTAATTACTTTTTTTTCTAATAAGTTATTAAATTTATGTAGAGAATTAATAGTTTCTAAACCACCTACTAACTCAACCAAATAGTTAAGGATTACTCGTGATACAGGAGGTAAATGTTCAGTTGTAATTTCTAAATTATCTGTATAATCACCATACTCATGAGGGGGGATATTCTTAAGTTCACCTAATAAGATATACATAAATTTACCTGTTTCAGAAGGGTCTAATAACCTTAATAAATCTAAAATAGATATATCATAATTTTTATTTTGTTTCTTAATATTCTTTAATCCCATAGCATTTTTATTAAAAAATAACACAAATTATAGTTAAAATCAATAGAGATTTGTCGTACAATACTAACCATATACCTTAATTTTTACCATATTTTGACCTCAAAACAGGATTTTTTTAAAATATATTGACTTTTTAGAATTAAGCGGTACATATTAACAAGACTATCATAAAGTGGATATCCAAATTACGAAAGTCATCTCTAAGTTACCGGAACTAAAGAGATATAAACTGATTTAAAAAATTAAAATTATGGATTCAGTAATGAAATATATAACAGGATTTTTTGGTGGACTGATGTCAATTATGATGGCAGTTATACCAGTATCTATCCTATGGTATGTATTAACTGGTGGTGCTATTTTTAACATGGATGTGGTAGCTAACCTTACTGCACTTATCACTTCAATCGGCCAAGGCGGATTTGTGGGACTTGTTGTATTAGTGTTAATAGTGTCATTTTTTACTAAAAAGTAATAAGTAAAAAAAAGAGATGAAGACTTTCTAACATCTCACAAAAAATAACTCGAAAGTATAAAAGTTAAAAAAAACAATATAATGAAAAAAATATTTTTAACATCCGCTATAGCATTATCAACGTTATTTGCTTCAGCTCAAAACTTTATGGTTGTATCGACTTATGACGGTGACCAAGAAGAAACTATGGATATGTTAACACAAAACTTAGGTTTTGGTTATGCTATCAATGATACATGGACTTTGGGTTTAATACAAAACGGTGAAGATGTAGACGGGGAAACTATTTATGACTTATGGGCAAGATACAACATGAAAAATGATTTGTATCTTTCTTTACAAGCACCACAAGAAGAAATGATGGACAACTTAACGGTTGGACTTGGTTATTCTTTCAATGTTTGGAAAGGTCTTAATGTTGAACCAAACTATAGTATGGGATTAAAAGAAGACGAAGCTGGCGATAGAGAGGGAACTTTCAATCTAGGTTTCTCATACAAATTCTAAGTAACTAGAATACTTGTTAATAAAAAAGCTCTGTTAATTCAGAGCTTTTTTATTGCTTAATTGTTTCGTAGATAAGTTAACAACTTTACTATGAGCATAACTCCACCTATCCCTAACTTCTTTATGCTTGTGTTTGTCCTGTGACCTCATCTTTTCTAATTGAGCATCAAATTCTTTATTAAGTCCTCTCTTTTTAATATCATCATGTATTTCGTACCACAAATCTTCGTAATGTCCCATAATTAATTTTATTTTGTTATATTTTATTACCTCGTTTAATCCAATAGTAGGATTTTCCCATACTCCAGTAAGCATCGTGAGCTAAACCTTTTTGTTTTAACTTTCCGATATCCACATTTTTTTGGTGGTCACTTAAGAATACCCCTACTAATTTATGTGTTTTTAACTTTTCTTTCATACCTACAAAGATATACAAAATAAATAGAGCACCAAACAAAAAGATGGGTATATTTATATGTATATAAAATAATTAACAATGGCAAAAAAATTAACACTAACCGAAGCACAGTTAACGGGACTTATTAAAAAAATAGTAGAACAAGAACTTGGTGATGATGAGGTATTAGCTACTCTTCGTGGTGATGACCCGACTTTAGAGGATGACGAAATGATGGGTTCTGACCTAGAAGCACTAGAAGATGAAATAGAACAAATTCTTTCCCCAGAAGAAATAATGGGATTAATGGAGGAACAAATTATGCAACTTCAAGACAGAGCACAATATCTGGAGGAATTAAATGCAGATGTATTAGAGTTCACATCTTTCTTAATGGAAGACTTAGAAAAATCACCAGAATTAAACCTAAAAAAGTCTAAACAAAAGTTAAGAGCTTTAGAAACACGTGCTGGTAGAGAAATTTTCTGGTTAAAATCTAGAAGACTTTAAGATTTTCTAATATTACATAATATTTAAATTACAAAAGATTTAATATTATGGTAATAGAAGAAATACATTCATTTTTTGTGAATGAACAAAGAGAAACAGTAGAAGTTGAATTTACTGTGGTAGAAGATGAAGTTGAAACTACCGCAACCTTAGAAATTTTATTTGAGGAGTTAGTTGGTGTGTGTGATTTATTTGATGAAGTTGATTGGTATGATTCCGAAGATGATGACACCGGATACTTACAATTACAGAGAAAAATAAACCCATACGAATTAAAAGAAGGTCTAAGTATATACGTAAACCAAAATAGAAACTTGTTATTTTAAATAAGGTAGGCAATTAGTCTACCTTTGTTATATTTATATATATAATATTATAATATGACTACTATACAAGAAGAAATTGCTAGAGTTAAAGAACTTATATTTGGTGTACCATCGGAAAACCAGATAAATGAGGGGTGTGGTGACGTTAAACCAAAACACGAAAAAAAACACCATGGCTCTTACATGGCAAAACAACAACTTTACAATATAGCTAAAAAAGCTCAAAGTGTTCATGATAGATTGGATGATAATGAACAGTTAGAAGACTGGATGGAGTCTAAAATCGCACAAATGGCAGATAATATAGACAGTGTATCCAACTCATTTGATTATGATGAACATGAAGACCACCACGAAGAAGAGGTAATAACACTAGATTTAGGGGAAGAAATAATGTCGGGCCTACAAAGTGGGTATGCGGATGACTCAGAAGGTGATAACGCATACGACTTTCAAAGCAAAGGAGCCTTAGGTTCCCAACCAGAATTAGGTGATGAAGGTTTTACTGAACCAGAAACTAACTACTCTAAAATTAAAAAAGGTTATAATTTTGATAGTGATGGTCCGGAAGATAGTTACATGTCTGGAGCTGAGGATTCAGAAATACTTATGAATTATGAATTGGGGGAACAAGATGAAGGTACAGAAAGTGGTGAATCAGATGATGGAGGTGGTGCAGGAACTGCAAGTATGGGTGTTTGGGATTCAGGTATAGCAAGAGGAGTGGCGAACCAACTAGGAAACACCAAATGGTCAGATTCCTATCAACCAGGTAGAGGTAAAGCAAATCCCTTATATTAATATGAAAAAGAAATTAATATTAAAAGAATCTGAATTAGTTGATTTTCTAACTACTACGTTATTAGATGTTATAAAAGAACAAGAGTTCACTGCGGATGGTGATGTATATATAAAAGACCCAGGTATAGTGGGCAATCCATCCGTAAACTACCAAGTTAAAAAAACAGGACATGAAGTTGCTAATGTCTCACCTGAGACATTTGTTGGGTATTGGTGGCCTAAATGTGCTAGACTAAAATACGGTCCAGTCTACTCAATGCAGAATAGCACCGACCAAGCAAATGCATGTTTTACACATATGCCATCAACTTCAACAAATTACTTAACTGGTGGAAATAGAAGAAGGATATTAGAGTTATGGATTGAGAAGTCTAAACAAATACAAAATCAAATAAACACACAACTAGTCCCTAAAATGAGTTCTAAGTATGACCAAACTAATTTTAATACTAAAGATAGAGAACTGTATAAAAAGTATGAAATTTGGGTAAATAAATTGTATGTCAAAAAAGAAGATGAATGGGACGGGGATGATTGGCAAATACTCGAATATGTAGCAGACGCAATAGGTATTATTGGGTTATTTTTTGGTCCTGTAGGTTGGGCCGTCAGTACAGCTGCTGGGTTAGTTTCCGCATACGCCATGGCAAAACAAGATAATATAGGTGGAGCGGCAGTAGTACTTGGTTTAGAAATAATTCCAGGATTTAAACTATTTAAACACTTTAAACATCTCAAAAAGTTTAAAGGTGCTGGTGATGAAACAATAGAAGGAGCTTTTAAATTTTTTGACGAACCAAGTGAACAAGCATTTAAAAATTTGACCAAAGTAGAAAGAGAACTAGTAGAATATACACTCAAAAATCCAGAAATTATAAAACCATTATTAAAAACTAGTACTGACGCTAAAAAAATAAGAAATACTATAACAACTATAAAAAATATGAACGATTTTTGGAAATTCTCAAAAACCAAAAATGGAATTAAGTATGGATTAGATAAGATGGGGTGGAAAGAATTCCAAGTATATCAAAAAGGTTTAAGTGACGCACAAAAAGTATTTAATAACATTAAAAAAGGAATTAAAACCGCATCCCCATATGTAATTGGTTTAATTCCTGGATTATATGCAGTATCGTGGCTTATGTATGGGGCAAATAAAGCACTTTTACAAAATGTTATAAGTAACACAGAAGACCTTATAACCGCTAAAAAATTAGGTAATAAATGGCATTATAGATACGACAGGGTACTAAACCAAAAATACCCATATAATACCACACTAACTAAATGTGATAATTACACAGGAATATTTAAAGATTCTATACTTCCTGGTTCACCACCAGATATATTATTGTTAGTGAAGGTTTGGAGGGACACTGAAACATACCCACCTATTAAACCAAAATTAGAATCGTGTATGGGGGTAGAAATGGATGAAATAGCTAATCCTGGTGGGGGGTGGCGACCAAATTTGTGTTGTCTTAAAAACTACAATTTAAATAGACAAGAAGGTATTCTACTAAAACAACAGGATGATGTGATAGCAGTAGTAGATGATGTAATACAAAGGTTAGATGCTGAAGAAATAAATGACTCACAGGCTAAGGAAGAAATCGGTCAAGTACTTAATTTAGAACCAGCAGAGTATCAAAAGCTTGAATTCCCTGATAATATTGCTGATAGCCTAGAGACCTATGAAATATGGTAAAAATAATATAATGGATAATAAAAAAATAATACAAGAAATAAGTAGGATACAAGAAGTTATGTATGGTAATGCACTTTTAACTGAAATTACAAATCCAGTTAAAATGATAAATGTGGTAGAGGCATTATTAAAGTTTAGTGATGCTAAGGTAGCTAAACGATTAAAAACTCGTTTAAACGCCTATGTAAAAGGTTTAAAGGCAACAACACCTAGAGGTAGAGTAATAACAGATTATAGAGAATTAAAACAAATAGACCAGTTAAAAGGAGTACTAAAATTTTTAACCGGAGACACTGACATCATAAACTCAATTATGCCAGCCATAAAAGGTAGGTATAAAACAGAAAAATTATTTCAAGGAGACGAAGGATATGAATTACAAAAATTTGTTGATAATCTATCAATGAATGAGGAGATAACTAAAAATTTACATCCAGATTTTGTGAGTGAATTTAATAAAGTAATGAAAGAAATAAATAACCCAGCTGGTGTTATTAAAACTTTTGTAACTCCAATAACAAAACTTAGTTGGGCCGAGTTGAAAAATACTCTGGGTATAATGAGTAACAAACAGTATGATGAAATACGAGATAAACTCATTCCTCATATGGGAGCGAACTTTACTAGAGCTTTGATGGCAGACGCTAAAAGACTTATTACATCACCTATAACAGCAATTAAGTGGTTTGGTAAAGGATTGATACCAAAACCAGGGACCTCAAAACTCCAAATGATAGGAAATGCACTTAAAAGATTATTGGTAATTTCTGGGGTTGTTGTAATTGCAGAAGCTATACGACAGGCATTCAATAGTATGGATAGTTTATTGAATGATGGTGGTTCACTCTGGGCCTCATTACCACCAAAGGTTAAAGAAGTATTCGGTATACCCCAAGAAGAAGCGAGAGCAAAAGCTCAAGAGGTTTTAAACGAACTAAACAACGCAAACCCTGATGAAGGTAAAATTAAAGATATATTATCATTAAATGGACAAGGTTCAAAATTAATAGCAAACCAAATAGCTTATGAATTTGATAGACTAACTGAGGGAGAATTAACATTAATGCAAGTTATGGATGAAGACCTGACTATGCATTTTGATAAAATAGCTACCGCTTGGCAATTACTTACGGGTGTGGGAATACCATTTACCGACGAAACATTTACCTCTACTGATATAATGAAATACTTAAATTCTAAAGATTTTCCAGCTGTAAACGCCCCAATCCTAAATTTAGATGGAAAATTAGAAGAAATAGCAAAACTAGGTATTGCGGAAGTAGCATCCTACAGTACTTTTAGGGTCCAAGTACCAAAACCTATAAGTAATGAGACCGCAGCAATATTTTCTAATAAAGGAAAGTACATGACACCAGACCAACTTCAATATTTAACTAAAGTATTTGACATAAACAATTTAGATGGGTGGGGTGGTTCGAAAGAATTCATACAGGCTCTATCACAACTAAATAAAGATGACTTTAAAAATCAAGAATCTGATGATAAATTTATAGTTGTAGATGGTAATTGGGAGAATGGTGTGTTTAACTCGGATAATAATGATGATGTTGAAGGAAACGAAGAAATAAACCAAGAAAACAATGAAAGTGAAATAAGACAGTCTATGACTGATTTGTATAACGCGAGTCAGGAAATGTTTAATACCAAATTTTTTGGTTTTGATGTAAGACAATAATTATTAATATGGCGTGTAAAAATAGATATAGTGGTAGTGTAGATAAGTGTAAAGATATTGCACAACATGGCTATGACCTAGTTGAAAATAACATTAATGAAATTACAGATGTAAAAGTTAATGGTAATCTTTTAGGTGTTATAAACAACACTTTTGCATCACCCTTAACAGACGAAGAAATATGTAAATATCTTAAAGCACTAAAAAATGTCGAAAAAAGTACTCTCGTTGAGTGGAGTGCTAGAGCTACAAAGGAAGCTAAAACTGCATTAGAAGATGCAGAAAAAGCTTTATGTAAAAATTTAAAAAAACCTACATGTGAGGAAAGGTTAGATAATGACCCCGATTTACAAGCAGCTAAGGCAGAATGTGATAGTGACCCTACAAAAACATGGAGTATGAGTCGTTGTGAATGTAGAGATAGTAGTAGTAATGTTGTAGTTAATGAACCAGAAAAAGAAATATACGGATGTTTAGACCCAGATGCAGATAATTTTTACTGCTTAACAAATGATTGTGTAGATAATAAACCACCAAAAAATGTAAAAGACCTTAATTGTGAGTATTCACAAGAAATGAAAGTTGAGAACATATACCTATTTTGTAACAATAAGGACGGTTGTGGTCAGGACGACACAACAGATGAAGGGTGGATAAGTCCTACTACCGATATTGCAACATGGATAGATAATGGAGCTATAGACAATGGACACATTGTCCAAGTAAAAAAGGGAATGAAACAATTAATAGACAAAATTACTCCAAACTACCTATTTTTAAAAACCAAAAAAGGTTTCTATAGACAACAATTCCCAGAGTCACTTAAAAATGAATTAGCTAACGCTTTAACAGTAGCCTCATTTAAAACAAAATTTAAAAAAAATTCCGACAGTACATTTCCTTTTACTAGAGTTACTGTCTATTCTAGAGACTCAAAACCCATGGGTCAGTTTAGTATAGTGCCAAAAACAGGTAAAAATGGAGAAATGGATGGTATTGGTGATATAAAGTCTCATTCATCCGCATCTCATCTTCGTAAAAGATTAAGGGATGAAATTGGTTCAGAGATACTAGACGTTAACAGAGAAAGTAATTACAACCAAGCATTAAATAACTGGAATGTTGGTTATAACATTAAAGATGGTAAAGTTGTTAAAAAAACTGTAACTGAAGGATTAGGTTTAGTTCTACAGAAAGAACAAATAGGATTAGTAAAATTATTAAAATAAAAAAAGGACCTAAATGGTCCTTTTCTTTTTGGTGGAGGTGGTGGGTTTCGAACCCACGTCTTGCTCATCTTCTACTAACGTCTATCCTACACGTTTAGTTTATTCTTTTGGTGTCAGACTTAATTTTATAGAATT